>ERZ824488.48-NODE-48-length-151031-cov-13.287410_pt1 | contig 151031 bp, 136 predicted proteins | sample MGYA00519936_ERZ824488 | MGnify/ENA primary metagenome ERZ824488 (study PRJEB31778, sample SAMEA3449153) | human gut metagenome | biome: human gut; feature: human-associated habitat; material: faeces | place: United Kingdom | collected 2010/2012 ...
TGACTGGGGCGGTCGCCTCCCAAAGAGTAACGGAGGCGCCCAAAGGTTCCCTCAGCGCGGCCGGAAATCGCGCGAAGAGTGTAAAGGCAGAAGGGAGCTTGACTGAGAGCCAAACACGGCGATCAGGTACGAAAGTAGGGCTTAGTGATCCGGTGGCATCCAAGTGGAAGGGCCATCGCTCAACGGATAAAAGCTACCCTGGGGATAACAGGCTAATCTCTCCCAAGAGTCCATATCGACGGGGAGGTTTGGCACCTCGATGTCGGCTCATCACATCCTGGGGCTGAAGTCGGTCCCAAGGGTTGGGCTGTTCGCCCATTAAAGTGGTACGTGAGCTGGGTTCAGAACGTCGTGAGACAGTTCGGTCCCTATCCATCGCGGGCGCAAGAGATTTGAAGGGGGCTGCTCCTAGTACGAGAGGACCGGAGTGGACGAACCAATGGTGTACCAATTATCTCGCCAGAGGTATAGTTGGGTAGCTACGTTCGGAAAGGATAAACGCTGAAAGCATCTAAGCGTGAAACCAGCCTTAAGATGAGATCTCTCATAGAGTAATCTAGTAAGACACCTTGGAGAAGACGAGGTTGATAGGTCGGGAGTGTAAGTACAGTAATGTATTCAGCGGACCGATACTAATATGTCGAGGGCTTGACTTAAGAAGTAAGCCTGAAGTTAAAGAAATTCTTCTGTTGAAGTTTTGAGGGTACAACCTCAATTAAATAATCCGGTGGTGATGGCTAAGGGGATCCACCTGTTCCCATCCCGAACACAGTAGTTAAGCCCTTATACGTCGAAAGTACTTGGCTGGAAGCGGCCTGGGAGGATAGATAGCTGCCGGTTAGAAAAAAGACATGTCATGTGACATGTCTTTTTTCTTTTGCCGTCAGCTATCTTATGAGCAGCAGCGGGCCTGGCTGCCCAGCCACCGCATTTGAAGGAGCTATGCGACGAGCAGACGAGCAAATGCGTTTGTGGCGAGGCGTATCGACGAGCTGATGTAATCAGCTTGTCGATTGAGAAGCGACACCCGATTTGTCACGAGCTTTGCGACGTGAGAAATCGAAAAGGTGGAGCTTTCTCCGAAAATGCGACCGAATAGGGAGTATTTTTGGAGGGATAGATTCTACAATTATGGAATCAAGTCGGTGGCGGGAGCTTATTAATGAAGTATTGCTGGTCGCGAGAGATATATCGTTTCAGTCAGCAGCAATTTCTTAACGCAAATTTCGCATGGAACCAGGACGAAGTGCCGCAAAACTCGCGCGAAGCTAAAAAATTCTTCAATATCAGTTAAGTTTAGCGCTCAAACAATTGCGACACTTCTATGGTTCCAAATGCTCATTTGCTAAAATTGCTATTCCCTACACGATATACCTCTCGCTCAATTCATCAGGATTTCTACCAAGCTTTTTATATTCGCGAGATATATATCGTTTCAGTCAGCAGCAATTTTCCTGTGCCCAAAGGGCACGACGCAAATTTCGCATGGAACTAGTACGAAACTGCGGTAAAATTTGTCAGAGAGTAACATTTTGTTACATACCCTTGTTTCTATGGTTCCAAATGCTCATTTGCTAAAATTGCTATTCCTTGCACGATATATCCATCGCTCAATTAACTTGCTTTCTTATTAATTAGCATCGTCCTGCGTACTCGCTTCTTGGATGCGCTAATAAAGAATATATTCTCCTGCTCTGCGAACCTCGAAATTTGTCAACTGTGAATAGACATTGAAGCAATATAAATCAGTATTAAAGTTTTCTGTTTTGCACTTATTTACACAACAATGTATAATTTTTAACAATTTGTCAGCGATTTTTAATAATACACTTGCTTTTAGTTACGTAATCATGATATAATTTTTTCGGACTTTTTAGAAAAAAATTATGGAGTGATTAATTAGATGAGAAAAAACAATTACTTATTTTTGGCGATACTGCTTGTTATCATGGCTGGCCTATTTTATATAAGCGGACAGCATCCTAACACTGTTGATCCTGAAACCTATAAGCCTGCCGTATATTCGACTATCGGCGCTTTGCTGCCTCCGGTTATCGCAATTGCTTTGGCCTTGATTACTAAGGAAGTATATTCTTCTTTGTTCGTAGGTATCGCAATCGGTGCACTGTTATATTCCAACGGTAATCTTGAGCTTGGTTTAAATACTATGCTTTACAATGAAAACGGCGGCATGATTACTAAGCTGTCGGATAGCGGTAACGTTGGTATTATGGTATTTTTGGTTATTCTTGGTATCATGGTAGCTCTTATGAACAAGGTTGGCGGCAGTGCTGCCTTCGGCCAGTGGGCTTCTAAAAATATCAAGACCCGCGTTGGTGCGCAGCTCGCTACCATTGCACTGGGTGTACTTATTTTTGTCGATGACTATTTCAACTGTCTGACTGTTGGTTCCGTAATGCGTCCTGTTACCGACAGACATCAGGTTAGCCGTGCAAAGCTGGCATATCTTATTGACGCAACTGCTGCGCCGATTTGTATTATTGCGCCGGTTTCCAGCTGGGCTGCAGCTGTAACCTCATCAGTACCTAAAGGCTCTGATATTAACGGCTTTAACATGTTCCTGCAGACTATTCCGTATAACTTCTACGCAATTACTACCTTATCTATGATGATTCTTTTGACCATCATGAAATTTGATTTCGGCAGCATGAAGGTTCATGAGGATAACGCAAATAAGGGTGACCTGTTTACTACTGCTGCTCGTCCGTATGGTGATGATGATGACAATACCGATAAGCCTAACGGTGCGGTTATTGACCTTGTACTGCCTGTAATTGTACTTATTATCTGCTGCATTATCGGTATGATTTATAGCGGTGGCTTCTTCACAGGCGAAAGCTTTGTTGATGCTTTTGCAGGTGCTGACGCTCCTAAAGGCCTGGTACTCGGCAGCATGGCAACCTTCTTCTTTACCTTCTGCTTCTACATGGTGCGCAACGTAATGACCTTTAAGGAATTTACTGAGTGTATTCCTGCAGGCTTCAGAGCAATGGTTGCGCCGATTATGATTCTGACCATGGCTTGGACTCTGTCAGGTATGACAGGTCTTTTGGGTGCAAAGTTCTATGTGCATGATCTTGTTGCAAACTCTGCTGGTATCCTGAAAATGTTCCTGCCGACAATTATCTTTGTTGTTGCTATGTTCCTTGCGTTCTCTACCGGTACAAGCTGGGGTACCTTCTCTATTCTGATTCCTGTTGTTTGCAACGTTTTCGGTTCCGGCGATACCTATGAAATGCTGATTATCTCTATTGCTGCCTGCCTGAGCGGCGCGGTATGCGGTGACCACTGCTCGCCTATCAGCGATACAACGATTATGGCATCCGCAGGTGCGCATTCCGACCACGTTAACCACGTTTCCACACAGCTGCCCTATGCTTTGACTGCAGCTTCCGTGTCTGTTGCCGGTTATCTGATTGCCGGCGGTATTGCGTACTTTACGGAAAGCTCCTTGGCTCTGATTGCTTTGCCTATTACGCTGTGCTTATTATTTGTAACATTGCTGGTTATGCGTACTTATATGCGTAAACAGGCTGCTTAAACGAAATATTTTATGATCGAAAAGCTGATACAGAAATGTATTGGCTTTTTGTATGTTAAGCATTGCTTATCATATGCCTTATAACTATAACCGGGCATAGAAAATATCAATTTGCTATTGCCTAAATTTAGTATTATAATATCTATCACTAGCTAAAAGAAAGAGAAGGTATTGAAGATATGCGGACAAGCATGGACATGCTTAATGGTTCCTTATGGGATAAAATATTTAAATTTTCTATGCCGGTAGCTGCAACAGCTATCCTAGAGCAGTTTTTTACGGCGACAGACGTAGTAATTGCCGGCAACTTTGCTAACAGCGACAGAACAGCGGCAATGGCTGCCGTAGGAACAGATTTGCCGATTATCGGTATGATTATTTTTCTGTTCTTGGGCCTGGCCTTGGGCTCTAATGTTGTTATTGCGCAGTCTATCGGCAGACGTGATACGGAAGGCGTAAAGAAGGCGGTGCATACTGCTGTACTGCTTTCGCTGATTATCGGTATTGCGGTTGCTGTTTTTGCACAGTTTGCTGTTGTGCCGATTTTAGGTTTGCTGGAAATTCCGGCAGAAGTTTTACCTTCAGCTGTGATGTACCTCAGAATATATTTTTTAGGTATGCCGATTATTTTGCTGTATAATTTTGAAGCTGCTATTTTCCGCAGTATCGGTGAAACGCAAAAACCGTTGATGGCGCTTATTGCAGCCAGCCTGGTTAATATTGTGCTGGATTTATTCTTCGTCTGCGTATGCAAGCTGGATGTTACCGGTGTAGCGATTGCTACAGTGTTGGCTAACGCGGTTTCTGCTTTGATTCTGCTTCGCTTATTGCTGAAAACAAATTCTATAATTAAATTGGAATGGAGTAAGCTGCACCTTGATATGCCTACGCTGAAAGAAATTGTAAGCATCGGCTTGCCTGCAGGCATCCAAGGCGCAGTTTTCAGCTTGGCGAATGTTGTTATTCAGGGGGCTATCAACAGCCTGGGAACAGAGGTCATTGCAGCCTCTAGTGCTTCACTGATTCTGGAGATGGTAGCGTTCAGTATCTTCAGCTCCTTTACACAGGCGTGCACAACCTTTGTCGGGCAGAATTATGGCGCCAGACAGATGGCCCGCTGCCGTGAGATTTTACGCTTATGCCTGCTGGAGGATGTTATCTGTACAGGCTTTTGTATGCTTATCGTATTTCTCTTCGGTGACAGGCTTATTGCGCTCATCAACGACGACAGCGAGGTTATCAGGCTTGGTTATATCAGGGCTTCTATTGTATTCTGTGCCTACATTTTCAGCCTTTCGTATGATGTTATGTCCGGTTATCTGCGTGGCTTCGGCATATCGTTTTTACCGTCGCTGCTTACGATTTTAGGTGTCTGTGGTGTACGATTTTTATGGGTTGCCTTTGTTTTCCCTGTATATCATGATTTCCGTACCTTAATGTATGTTTATCCTGTAAGCATGGGTGTGACCGCTGTGCTGATTTTTGCTGCGCTGATGTGGTGCAGACCGTCTAAAAGATTTGCATAAATAATTTAAGGCGCAATTTTTGCTGTAAAATGCTGTTGTAAGTGAATATATTGCTGATAAAAAGGAAATACTGCTCATTGTAATATGCCGGTGCAGAAATGTGCCGGCTTTTTTGTGCGCTAAAGCTAACTTTATTGTTTATCCGGTTGGAATTTCAGTATATTTTTGTTATAATGAGTAAAGAGGATTTAAAGGAGGAAGGGCCATGAAAATAGAATTTACAAAAATGCATGGTGCTGGTAATGATTATGTCTATGTAGACTGCACCAAGGAGATGCTGCCGAACCCGGGCGCTATTTCCGAATATGTAAGTCATAGACGCTTTGGTATTGGCAGTGACGGTCTTATCTGCGTTTGCAAATCTGACGTTGCTGATTTCAAAATGCGTATGTTCAATGCTGACCGCAGCGAAGGCAAGATGTGCGGTAACGGCGTGCGCTGCGTAGCTAAATTTGTGCATGACAAAGGTCTGACCGATAAAACTACTATTACGCTGGAAACACTTTCCGGTGTAAAGGAAATTGAAATGGTTGTCGAAAACGGTGAGGTTGTAGGTGCGAAGGTGGATATGGGCAAGCCTGTTTTCCGTGCTACCGAAATTCCGATGAATTGCGACCATTATATTTTTGTTGATCAGGCAATTGTTTTGAATGATAATCATGATGATGTAACCAAAGAGAAGGTTTTCTATAACGGTACGGCAATTTCTATGGGCAATCCGCACTTTGTTACCTTTGTGGATGATGTGGACAGCCTGAACCTGGAAGAGCTGGGACCGCAATTTGAACATCATAAGCTGTTCCCGGAAGGCGTGAATACGGAGTTTGTGCAGGTTCTGGACAAGAACACTGTCAAGTTCCGCGTTTGGGAGCGTGGCAGCGGCGAAACCTGGGCCTGTGGCACTGGTGCGAGCGCTGTTACCGTAGCCTGCATTATGCTGAACAAAGCAGGCAAGAAGGGCGAACCGCTCAATGTACATTGCAAAGGCGGTCTGCTCAAGGTTACGCATGAGCTGAATGACCATGTTACCCTGGAGGGTAACGCAGTCGCAGTATTTGACGGCGTAATTGATATTCCTGAGAGCGTTATCAACGAGTAAACAAATTGCTTGAATTACTGGCTGCAGGTATCGCAATGCTTGCAGCTAGTAATTTTTCAGGCGTTTGCTATAAATTTAAAATGATTTAATAATGGGGGTTTTTCAATGGCATTTGTAAACGAAAACTATTGCAACTTAAAAGAGAGCTTTCTTTTTGCTGATATCGCGCACAAGGTAAGCGCGTATGCTGAGGCACATCCAGACAAAAAGATTATCCGCCTGGGTATTGGCGACGTTACCCTGCCGCTGGCAAAATGTGTTGTTGATGCAATGGCGAAAGCTGTAGCAGAAATGGGCGTACAGGAAACTTTCCGTGGCTATGGTCCTGAGCAGGGGTATGATTTCCTGCATGCAGCACTGGTAAAATATTATGCTTCCTTCGGCGTTACCCTGGAAAGCGATGAAATTTTCATCAGCGACGGTGCAAAGAGCGATTGCGCTAATATCACCGATATTTTCAGCAATGCAAACACTATCCTGATTCCTGATCCGGTATACCCTGTATATCTGGATACCAACATCATGTGCGGCCGTAACATTATTTATATGGAAGGCAAGCCGGAAAATGATTTCCTGCCGATGCCGGACGAAAATGTAAAGGCTGACGTAATTTATCTGTGCTCTCCGAACAACCCGACCGGTTCTGCTTATACCAAAGAGCAGTTGGAGCAATGGGTTGCTTATGCACTGAAAAATGATGCTGTTATTCTGTATGATGCTGCTTATGAAGCATATGTAACCGATCCGGCAATTCCGCGCAGCATTTTCGTTATCGAGGATGCTAAAAAATGCGCTATTGAGCTGTGCTCTCTGTCCAAGACTGCCGGCTTTACCGGTACCCGTTGCGGTTATACCGTTGTTCCTCATGCACTGGTTCGTAAAACCGAAAGCGGCAAGGAAATGGAACTGAACAAAATGTGGCTGCGTCGCCAGACCACTAAGTTCAATGGTGTTCCTTACATTATCCAACGCGGTGCAGAGGCTGTGTTTAGCGAAGAAGGCATTAAACAATGCCGCGAAAGCATTGCTTACTATCAGGAAAATGCACGTATTATCATGGAAGGCTTTGATAAGGTTGGCATTAAATATTATGGCGGTGTACATTCTCCGTACATCTGGCTGCAATGCCCGAACGGCATGAGCTCTTGGGAATTCTTTGACTTCCTGCTGGAAAAACTGCAGGTTGTAGGTACTCCGGGCGCAGGCTTCGGCAAAATGGGCGAAGGCTTCTTCCGTCTGACTGCTTTCGGCAGCCGTGAAAATACCATCGAAGCTATGGAACGTATTATTAACGGACTGAAAAAATAAGCTTAAGCATTTCAAGCCGTACTGTTTCTTGCGGGAGATAGTACGGCTTTTATGTAGCAGTGCTCATGTATACATTATATCTGTGCTTGAACTCTTGCTTTTTTGACAGTAATATAGTAAAGTATTACGTAACTTAATAGATAATTTCACAATGAAAGGTGTGTTTTTGATGAACTTGAAGAAATTTTTGAAAGCTGCTCTGTGCGGCGCTATGGTTGTTGCAATGGCTGTTACCGCCGGCTGTGGCGGTGGCGATAAAAAAGCTGACAGCGGCAAAAAGGTATTGAAGGTTGGTATGGAATGCGCATACGCTCCGTACAACTGGTCCCAACCGTCTGCTGACGGCGGCGCTGTAAAAATCGCCGGCTCTAACGAATATGCTTACGGTTATGACGTTATGATTGCTAAAAAATTAGCTGATTCCATGGGCGCTGACCTGGAAATCCATAAAATCGAATGGGATGGCCTGGCTCCTGCAGTAGTAAGCGGCAAAATTGATGCTGCTATTGCCGGTATGTCCATTACCTCCAAACGTAAAGAGTCCGTTGACTTCACCAAACCTTACTACTATGCAACTGTAGTAGCACTGGTTAAAAAGGATTCTCCGCAAGCTCAGGCTAAGAGCGTTGCCGACCTTAAAGGCTCCGTTGCTACCTCTCAACTGAATACCATCTGGTATGACCAGATTGACCAGGTTCCGGACGTTAAAAAGCTGCCTGCTATCGACAACGTTCCCGGCATGATTGTTGCTCTGAAATCCGGTAAATGCAACTTGATTGTAACCGATATCCCGACTGCTAAGGCTGCTGCTTTTGCTAACCCTGATCTGACCATGGTAACCTTCCCTGAAGACAAAGGCTTCAAAACATCCAAAGAGGATGTTGAAATCGGCATTGCTATTAAAAAAGGCAACAAGGAACTGGCAGACGCTATGAACAAGGTTCTGAGCGGTATGACCGAGGCTGACTTCAATAAGATTATGGATGAAGCTATTAAGAAACAGCCTTTGGCAAAATAAGCTGTATAAGAATGGAATAGCTGCGTTGCAATAACGAGTTACGCCATTTGCAAGGGGCGGCGGTTGTCGCCTCTTTTTGTATTAAATTAAGGTGGTGTATGTAATGCCGGAAACATTTTTTGGCTGGGTAGTTTACCTGCTGCAGCAATATGGCTCTGTCCTGCTGAAGGGCGCGGTCGTTACTCTGCTGCTGGCAGTAGTAGGCACATTTATCGGTTGTATTATCGGCCTTATTGTCGGTGTTATCCAAACAATTCCTTTGGAGGATAATGACAGCAAGGTTAAGAGAACTTTGGTGCGCTGTTTGCAGCGCTTGTTAGACGCTTACGTAGAGGTGTTCCGCGGTACACCTATGATTGTACAGGCTATGGTTGTTTATTACGGTGCAATGAGTCTGTTTGATATCGATATGTCACCGCTGTTTGCCGGATTTTTGGTTGTTTCTATCAATACCGGTGCTTACATGGCAGAAACTGTGCGTGGCGGTATTGAATCTGTTGACCCGGGACAAAAGGAAGCAGCAATTGCTATCGGTATGGACCATATCCAGACTATGCGCTGCGTTATTCTGCCGCAGGCTCTGCGCAACGTTATGCCGCAGCTGGGCAACAACCTGATTATCAATATCAAGGATACCTCTGTATTGAACGTTATCTCCGTAACAGAGCTGTATTTTGCTTCCAAGTCTGCTGCAGGCGTGTACTACAAATACTTTGAAATTTTCTTCATTACCTGCGTAATTTACTTTATTATGACCTTTACCGCTTCCCGCCTGCTGCGCTGGTTGGAAAGCAAGATGGATGGCCCTAAGGATTATCAGCTGGTTACCTATGACCCGATGATGGATCCTTGCGGTGATATTCCTCTGCCTACTAAGAAGCCGAAAGGACGGTACTAAGCTATGGAAAAGGAACTTTTGTTATCAGTCCATGATTTAAAGAAAAGCTTTGGCGAGCGTGAAATTTTAAAGGGCATCAGCTTTGATGTCCGTCGTGGTGATGTTGTCTGCATCATCGGTCCTTCCGGCAGCGGCAAGTCTACGCTTATCCGCTGCGTGAACTATTTGGAGCATCCGACTGCCGGCACTATTGATTACCGTGGTACGGATGTAAACGAAGCTTTCAAAAAGCTCACTATGTATCGTACTAAGGTAGGCATGGTATTCCAATCCTTCAACCTGTTTAATAATATGACTGTACTGGAAAACTGCATGGTCGGTCAGGTTAAGGTCCTTGGCAAAAGCAAGGAGGAAGCTCGCACAACTGCACTGAAATATCTGAAGCATGTTGGTATGGATACTTATGTAAATGCCAAACCGCACCAGCTGAGCGGCGGTCAGAAGCAGCGTGTGGCAATCGCACGTGCGCTGGCGCTGGAGCCGGAGGTTCTTTTGATGGACGAGCCGACAAGCGCATTGGACCCGGAAATGGTTGGCGAGGTTCTGCGCGTTATCCGCGACCTTGCTAAGGAAGGCCTGACGATGGTTATCGTAACGCATGAGATGGCTTTTGCCCGTGACGTTTCTAACCGTGTTATCTTTATCGACCAAGGCGTAATTGCTGAGGAAGGCGAGCCGCAGGAGCTGTTTACGCATCCGAAGAATAAACGTACCCAGGATTTCTTAAGCAGATTTGCTAACGCTTAAGCTAATTTTATAACGTAGCTTTGCTCTCTGTTTCAAGGTATACCTTGAAGCAGGGAGCTTTTGTTTTGCGATGAGCTTTTATTATAACCGAGAGATGCAAGAAGAAATTATAAGTCAACGCAGGAATTTTATTGATTGCTGTAGAAATTCTATTAAGGCGAGGAATATCTCTGCTTAGAAAGAGTTAAAGGTAGTGATAAAAATGATGAAGGTTTTGCGAATTGTTTTGCTTTGCGCTTTACTGTTGACTACTCATACAGCATTTGCTGCTAAGGGCACTCTGTTATATATACCCATGGACAACAGACCGGTGTGCCTTGATTACACAGTGCAGACGATGCAGGCTGCAGGCTGGGATGTACAGCTGCCGCCGGCTGAATATATTGCCGGTGCTCAGTCAGCAGGGCAGCCGGAAAAGCTTTTTAACTGGCTGGAGGCTAAGGCCGGTGAATCGGTAGCCATTGTTGCTTCCTCCGATGCTTTGCTTTATGGTGGCCTGGTAGCATCGCGCACACATGAAATTTCGCCGGAGCTTCTGCAGCAGCGTGTCGAACGCTTGGTAGAGCTGAAAAAGCAGCATGCTGGGCAGAAGGTTTATGTTTTTACCACTATTATGCGTTCGCCTAAGGCCAGCAGTGCGCCGACAGAGCCTGCATATTATAAGGAATGGGGCCCTAAGATTTTCCGTTTGGGAGAGCTGGAGGACAAGCTGGAGCTTAAGCAGATTAAGCGTAAAGAGGTAAAAGAGCTGGCGGAACTGCGCAGCAGCATTCCCCGGGAAATATTTGCTGATATGTTTACACGCCGCAGCAATAATATCCACGCTACGGAGCTTTTGCTGCATGGTGTGGAAAGCGGCGATTTTGATTATATGCTTATCGGGCGTGACGATACCGCTGCCTATTCTCAGGCACATCGGGAAGCACGCGAGATGGATATTCTGGTAAATGAGCTGCCGAAGGAGAAAATCCGTTTCTTCGCCGGCGCAGATCAGCTTGGCCTGCTGCTGTTGAGCCGTGCTGCCAACCGTCTGCAGTATGAGCTGCCTTTGGTAAATGTAACCTATGCTGCCGGCATGGGCGATAAAACAGTGCCTACCTACGAGGATGATACTGTGGCCGTTAGTGCCAAGCAGCATATCTACGCTGCCGGTGCCTTCCCGGTACGTGCACGTAAAAATGCCGATTTGGTATTGGCGGTAAATACTCCGGAGAATGGTGTGACACATGAAGCATCTGATGTCAGCAACAGCTATAAGGTTATGCCGGCAACCGTAAATTTTGTCAATAAGATTGAGCGCATTCTTGAGCATAACCATCCGGTGACTGTAGCTGATATCCGCTTTGGCAATGGTGCGGATAATGCTTTGGTAAAGACCTTGTTTGAAAAACAGCTTGCGTATCGTCTGGCTTCCTATGGCGGTTGGAATACAGCAGGCAACAGCCTGGGATTTGCTCTGGCGCAGGGACTGCTGTATAAGCAGCTGCCGCCGGAAGCAAGAGAAAATCTGCTTAATGTGCGTTATCTTGATGATTGGGCTTATCAGGCGAATGTGCGCATGCAAACCTACCAGCAGCTTATCTGGCCTAACTATTGGCCTAACAGCGGACTGAATGAGGAGCAGCGTACTGCGGCGGAAGCATATATTACCCGGGAAATCAACAAGGTAAGCAAGCCGTATATGGGCAATACTGCCGAAGAATATAAATTTACGCTGCCGTGGAGCAGAATGTTTGAAGTAAAGGTGGAGCGATAAAATGTCGATGAAGTATACGCTTCGCCTTGCGAAGCCTGACGATGCCGAAAAGCTGCTGGAAATTTACGCGCCCTTTGTTATCAGCAGCGACAGGACGCTCAGTGATGTATCATTTGAATATGAGGTACCGTCGGTAGAAGAATTTACAGAGCGAATCAAAAATATTTCTGCGCACTATCCTTATATAGTTTGTGAGCATGATGGCAGACTGTTGGGTTATGTTTATGCCCATCCTTATATGCAGCGTGCTGCCTATCAGTGGGGTGCCGCGGTAACGATTTATCTGGCACCTGAGGGTCAGGGACACGGATTGGGCAAGGTGATGTACACGGCGCTGGAAGCTTTACTGCGCCTGCAGGGAATAGTTGTGACCTATGCCTGCATTACTGCCAGCAATGAGCACAGCGTCAAAATGCATGAGGCGTGTGGCTATAAAATTATTGGTACCTTTAATAATACAGGCTTCAAGCACGGCCATTGGCTGGACATGGTGTTGATGGAGAAGGTTATTGCCGAACATCCCAAGCAGCCTGAGCTGATCAAGAAGATAGGCGAGCTGCCGCCGGAAACCGTGACAGCAGTTTTAAAAGAGGCTTCGGCAAGGCTGCAGTAATAGCTTAGCAGAAAGCAGTTTTTGTGTATCAGCGTAACAGTATTTTAGGAAGCTGTTGTAAGATTTTAGCAGAAAAAGAAAAAGCACTGTCAGCTCTATCTGATATAAGAATATCAGTGAGCAGACAGTGCTTTTGTGCTTTTCTCAGTTCTTCCAGGGGATAGCCTTTCGCTCCAACCATTGCAGAAACAGGTTAAAGAGCAGGCCGAGTAAGGATAATACAATAACTCCGGCCATCAAGCGGTCGGTAATCATCAAATCGCCGTAATGCAGGATGAGGGCGCCGATGCCGACCTGAGCGGCAATCATTTCTGCTGCTACCAGCAGCAGCAGAGATGTGCCGGCGGCAAGGCGCAGACCTGCGAAAATCATAGGTAAGGCGTTAGGCAGAACAACACTTTTCATCGTTTTCCACCAGCTGGCGTTAAAGCTGACTGCGACCTTGATAAGCAGTGTATCAACATTTTTGACACCGCTGTAGGTGTTCATTGCTACCGGAAAAAAGACGCCGAGCGCAATAATCGTTACCTTCGACAGCTCGCCGATTCCCAGCCAAAGAATGAACAACGGCAGCAAAGCGATTTTAGGGATAGGATAAAGAGCGTTGACAACAGGATTACCGATTTTATCTGCCAGTGCCGAGGTACCGGTAACAAGACCGACTGCAAGGCCGATAAGGCTACCGACAGAAAAACCGATTAGGATACGGTACATGCTGGCTGCCAGGCTAACGCCGATTTCGCCGTCAGCAAGCATGGTAAGCAGGGCGCTGATAATTTGGCTCGGTGCCGGCAAAAACAAAGAAGAAACCAGGCCGCAGCGGCAGATAGCCTCCCAAAAGAGCAGCAGGATGATGATGGAAGCAACGCTTACCCAATGCGGATAGGTCTTTTGCCAATGCGTCATACGGTTGCGTACGATATATTCGTTAGCTGTGCTCGCAGCAGTTTTCTTTTCAGGCATTGGCTTCCACCTCCATTAAGGCAGCACGCGCATCCTTGCTGATATGCTCCCAAATGATACGGACAAATTCCGCAATTTCGTCTGTGTGCTCAGGCTTAGCACGGTCGGCACGCGGAATGGTAATCTGCAGTATTTTGCTGACCTTTCCGGGGCGACGCGAAAGCAGTACAACTCTGTCAGCAAGCATTACTGCCTCCTGAATATTATGTGTAACATATAGCGTGGTCAGACGCGTCTTTTCCCACAGCGTTACCAGCTCCTCCTGCATGATGGTGCGTGTTTGCGCATCCAAGGCAGAAAACGGCTCATCCATCAGCAGCAGGTCAGGCTCGATAGCTAAAGCACGGGCAATGCCAACGCGCTGACGCATACCGCCGCTTAATTGGTGCGGGAAGGATTTTTCAAAGCCCTTTAAGCCTACAAGCTCAATGTAATGCTTAATGCGTGCTTCCTTTTCATCTGCTTTCATGCCTGCTGTTTCCAAACCGAAGGCAATATTATCATGCACATTACGCCAGGGGAAGAGGCCTGTTTCCTGAAAGACGATGCTCATACGAGGCTCATAGCCTGCGGCGACATCAGTAAATTTTACGTTACCGCTTGTGGGCTCCAAAAGCCCGGCAGTTATATTGAGCAAGGTTGATTTACCACAGCCGGACGGTCCTACTAATGCTACAAATTCTTCCTTATTAATGCTGAGGTTAATATCCTGCAAAACAGGAAGCAGCTTACCGCTGGTGGTGGTGAAATCCTTGCAGATATTTGCGATTTCTAATTTCATTTTCTACCATCCTCCAAAAAGACTGGCGCTAATATATCAGTCGCAGCGTTTTGGTGCTAAAGCATCGTCAACGCATTTTGCAGCTGTTACATTTACGCCAGTCTTGCTTTAATACAATAGTTTATTTCTTCATTGCTTCATCCAGAAAGCTGGTGTTGGCAACATCCTTCGCATCCAGTGTGCCGGAAATCATCTTGTTGTCGGTGTACCATTTAATCTGGGTTGCAATATCGCTGACAAGCAGCTTGCCATCCTTATCAATATAGGGCAGGCCTGCTTTAATGTCTTCAGCCGGAGCCTTAACGTATTTAGCTACAATATTAACAACCTCTTCGAGCTTCTTGGCATCCTTCTTTTCTACTGCAGCTTCGTAGTAATAGTTGCAGGCCTTGTTGTAAGCACGCATGAAGCGTACAGCCGCATCCTTATTCTTCATAAAGTCAGGTGAGTAGAAGATAGCAGAGGTCTGGTAAGGAATAACGTCGCCAACCTGTACGACCAGTTTGCCGTAGCCTGCTTTTTGCACCTTGGTGATGTTAGGCTCGTTTAAGATACAGCCATCAATCTGCTTGCTTTCCAAAGCAGCCATAACAGCACTGAGCTTGCTCAGGGGAACAATTTCCACATCATTGAGGCTCATGCCCTGGGTTTCCAGCATTCTGCCAAGCATATAATGGAAGGTAGAGCCCTTTTGCGTAATACCGATACGCTTGCCCTTCAAATCCTTCAGGCTTTTTACGCCGACGTTGTAGTTGTCGGTGGTCACAAGCAGTGCAGAAGAGGAATAGCCTTTTTGTTCACGTCCTTTATCCGCAACAATGCCAAGCTTTTGTCCGTTGGCTGCCATGTTATAGAGGCTGGCCGTAATGCCGGTAGCGCCGACATCAACCTTAGAGGAAGCAGTGGATACGGCAATCGGATGAGCGGCATCAAACCATTGTGGTTCGATTTCAATACCTTCTTCAGCAAAGAAGCCCTTATCCATAGCGATAAATAAAGGAGCGCTGCTTGTCAGGCGCAGCATGCCAAGGCTTACCTTAGTTTTTTCTTTGGGTGTGTCTTTTTTTGAATCGTTACCGCCACAGCCTGCAGCTAATACTAATAGGCAAAGGCTGAGCAGAAGAGCAACAATTTTCTTCATTAATAAATCCTTCCCTTCTCCCAAAAAATCATAAAATACCGCTTTTATTCTACACTATTTAACAATAAAAAGCAGTAATATTAATGAAAAAATCGTTTTGAGAAATAAGAAAAAGCCTTTTTGTACGAAATGCAACAGAATTTGCCGATGTTTGTGGTACCTTTATGTAAAAAATCTGTGTTTTAACAGCTACTTATAACAAAAAAATGCTATAATATAATAGTACGTTTGAAGAAAGGACGTGAAGACGTGAAGATAAAATGGATGGTGCAAGGCCTGGCCTGCAGCAGCGTACTTTTCTGCAGCACTATTGCTGCAGCCGCTGACACGCTGTTGGCGCAGGTGCCGCTGCAGCTGACAGCAGAGCAGACTGTTACTGCCGAGCTTTGGGGTGACCGGTTGCCTAACGGTTACGCCAATGATCTGCTTATTATGATTAAGGATAAGGACAAGAAGCTTTTGACGGCTCATGCACCTTCTATTAAGGGCGGATATAATTGCCAGCTGCAGCCTATTAAGCTGTGGGCGGGCAAAAGCGCCAGACAGCAGCTGCTGGTGAGTGCTGCTCAGGGAGATTGGCATGCGCCAAGTGAATACCGTGTACTTTCCTTTGCCAATAAGAAAAATGTGCGTGAGGTCTTTGGTGCTGCCGAAAGCATGGGACTGGTGACGCAAGCCTTTGCCAAGGATGGTAAAATGCATGTAACTTTAATCGACGGCAATAAATCGGTTTTAACACCGGCAGCAGGCAGTGAGGTTGAAGACGGCAAGCTGGAGTATGGCGGTTTGCATTCGCTGGTGGCACATGATGTAGATAATGACGGTGCAGATGAATTATTGGGCTGTCAGCAGCTGGTGCAGAAAAAGCAGCCTCTGGCAGATGTGGGCGCTATCTGGAAGCAGGACAAGAAAACTAAGGAATGGAAACAGTTTGCCCTGACCATTATGACGCTTGCGCCTACGCCTAAGGATAATACCGTAAATGATGGCAAGGATTTTGCTGCCGGTACTATATTGGTGCGTAAGATGGTAGTTCCCGGCGGTGAGGCGACCTTCCCGGTTTTTGCCGGCAAGGACGTAGAGCTGCAAAATAAAATGAATAAGCTGCTGCAGGATGAGTGCAAAGAATATCTGGAGCATTTTTATAAGGGTGAGACAGATATGGCTTTTAAGGTGATGCGTGCTGATGAGCAGATTCTGAGCCTGCAGCTGATCAGCGGTAAAAACAGCTTTATCCATCATCAGCTGAACGTAAATCCAAAGACTGCCGAAAAAATCAGACTGGATGAAGTGCTTAATGTCAAGGATAAGGATTTGCTGCCGCTGATTAATCTGCTGAATACCAATAAGAAGGTTGTATATAAGGACAGACTGCCGGATGAATGGTATATTGAAGGCGATAACTTGTTTTTAATGCAGCGCCTTGATGGTGTGGATCAGGTATCGGGTTTTGCTTTGGGCAATCTGCATAAATTTTTGCTGAAAAAAGAACTGTTGAACAGTAAAAACTGACTGATCAGTCAGTATGATTTGTGAGAAGAAGATAATTGAAGAAAATGCAAGAAAAAACGGCGAAAACTGTTTAAATGCCGTTTGCTTTTCTGAAAAATGTCTATTATAATGGTAGTATTCTGAAACTGGAGCAGGCATATTTTCAGGTAAAGACGCTAACAGTCATAAACGTTAGCAGTCTTATTGGTTATTATATATATTGAGTAGTTTCAGAGTGAAGGTGAAGGAGGTTTTTTTATGTTAAGTTTTATTCGCTCCGGCCGTGCGAGAAAAGCAATGGCTGCGGCGCTGGCGGCAACCTTTGTACTGAGCGTTGCAGGCTGTGGTCAAAAACAGCAGCAAGGCGGCAATAAGGCAGCTTTGGTTAAAACCATGAAGGTTATTAAGCGTGACACCCCTCTGGTATATGATTATACAGGCTTTGTACAGGCTCAGCAGGAAATGGAGCTGAAAGCTCAGGTAAGCGGTCAGATTACAGCCAAGTATTTCAAGGGCGGTGACAATGTAAGTGCAGGCCAGACCTTGTATGCTATTGACCAGCGTACTTATCAGGCCAACGTGCTCAACGCGCAGGCAGGCCTAGCTAATGCCCGTGCGGCTTTGGCTAACGCAGCTCTGAATGCAGAGCGTTACAGCACACTGTATGCACAGAATGCAATTTCCAAGCAGGTTCTGGATAACGCTATTATGCAGCGCGATCAGGCACAGGCTTCTGTAAATGCGCAGGAAGCAATTCTGGAAAATGCTCAGATTAACATGACCGATACCAGCGTTTCCGCTCCGTTCAGCGGACGCATTGATACTACCGCGCTGGAGGTTGGTAACTATGTGACCGCAGGTCAGACTACTCTGGCAAAAATCAGCAACACTGACCCCGTATTCGTACAGTTCAGCATTGCTGAGCCGGAATATCTGAAGCTTTCCGGTGCTCATGATAACAGTGGCGCTGCTTCTCTTGACAACCTGACTGTTGTTTTGAGCGATGGCAGTACCTACGATTTAAAAGGCACTGTAGCAGAGGTTAACCGTGGCATCAATGATAACACCGGTACTATGACTGTTAAGGCTTTGTTCAGAAACCCTGCACACCGTCTGCTGCCGGGCATGTTTGCTCACGTGCAGGCAACCGCAGGCACCAAAAAGGATGCTCTCTTGATTCCTATGCGTGCAGTTGTTGAATTGATGTACAAGAAATTTGTTTATGTTGTTGGCAGCGATAACAAGGTTACCATGAAGGAAGTAACTCTTGGTCCTTCTGTTGGCCGTTTCTACATGGTTGAAAGCGGTCTGACCGGCGATGAAACAATCGTAGTCGAAGGCACCGGCAAGATTAGACAGGGTGCTCAGGTTAACCCGCAGCCGATGACTGAGGCTGATCTGGATACTACTGTTGACAACAGTGCTACTGCCGGCAAGAAGCAATAAGGAGGTTGGCTAGATGGCTCGTTTCTTTATTGATCGCCCGGTATTTGCGATAGTACTGGCGATTATTATTACCTTATTGGGTGCGATTGCCGGCTTTAGCCTGCCTATCGCCCAATATCCTAACATTACCAAACCGCGTATCAGCGTAAACACCAACTATGTCGGTGCAAGTGCCGATATCGTTGAAAAGGCTGTAGCACAGACCATTGAGCAGAAGGTCAGCGGCGTAGAAAATATGCTGAACATGTCCTCTGTAAGTACCTCCAGTGGTGAATACAAGCTCAATGTTGAATTCAACCTGGAGAAAAACGCAGATATCGCTTCTGTAGAGGTGCAGAACCGTGTATCTCAGGCAACCAGCTCTCTGCCGAGCGAGGTTTCTGGCTACGGTGTAACCACTGCAAAAGAATCTGCCGAGACCATTATGTACTTCGGTTTGTATTCTCCTAAAAATACTTATGATGCTATGTTCCTGAGAACATATGCGGATGCAAACTTCCTTGATGCAGTAAAGCGTGTTAAGGGTGTATCTACTGTTGGTGAATATGGTCCGGAATATGCAGTCCGCATCTGGCTGAACCCTGAAAAAATGGCACAGCTGGGCGTAACAGTAACTGATGTTTCCAACGCTATCAAAACACAGAACGTGCAGGCTGCGGTTGGTTCTATTGGTAACCGTCCTACTGTTGACAAACAGGAGCGTACCTATTCTGCAAGTGCTCAAGGTCGTCTGAATACACCTGAGGAATTCGGTAACGTAATTATCCGTTCCAATAATGGCGATAACCTGAAGCTGAAGGATATCGCAACTATTAAAGAAGGTCCGCGTAATGACCTTATCGTCAGCAAGCTAAACGGCGGTGATTCCGTTGTATTCCCGGTATCCTTGACCTCCGATGCGAATGCTATCGAAACTGTTAAGAATATCCGCGAGGTATTAAAGGACGCAGAAAGCCGTTTACCTGATGATATGAAGCTGGTCGTTATTCAGGATAACACCCAGTTTATTACCGAATCTCTGGAAAAGGTTGCTCATACATTTGTTGAAGCCTTGATTCTGGTTATTCTGGTAGTATTTATGTTCCTTGGCAGCTGGCGTGCAACCTTGATTCCTATTCTGGCTGTACCGGTATCCTTGGTGGGTACCTTTGCTTCCTTTGTAATTTTAGGTTTTACCATCAACACTTTGACTGCCTTTGCGATGATTCTGGCTATCGGCCTTGTTGTCGACGACGCTATCGTTGTAGTAGAAGCGGTTGAACATCATATTCAGGAAAATGGTATGTCTCCTAAGGAGGCAACCTACCGTGCTATGAACGAGGTTTCCGGCCCTGTTGTGGCTATTGCCTTCGTACTGTCTGCGGTATTTATTCCTGTAGCCTTCACCGGCGGTACTGTCGGTGAATTGTACAAGCAGTTTGCGATTACGATTTCTGTATCTATGATGCTTTCTGCTATCGTAGCTTTGTCCCTGACTCCTGCACTCTGCTCCTTGATTCTGGTCAAGAAGGAGGAGGCGCCGAAGGGCTTTATCGGCAAGGCTGTAAAAGCATTTGACGATTGGTTTGCAAGAACGTTGGCTAAATACGTGAAAAACGTTGAAGGCTGCATCCGTAAATCTAAACTGATTCTGACCTGTCTTGTTGTTGTTGTTATCTGCATCGGTTTCCTGGCCAAGGCAACGCCGACAGGCTTTGTACCGAACGAGGACCAGGGCATGACTGCTGTGTCTATTGCTCTGCCTGAGGGTGCTTCCAGTAACCGTACACAGCAGATTATGGCAGGCCTTGAACAAAAGATGAGAAAGCTTCCTGGCGTTAAAAACGTTATGGAGGTTAACGGTATTGATATCCTGTCCATGGGCCAGAAGGCTAACGCCGGCCTGGCCGTAGTTACTATGGAGGACTACAGCAAGCGCAGCAACAGTGTACAGGATATTATTCCGATGATTTTCGGCATGGGCGCACAGATTCCTGATGCAACCGTTATGGCCTTCCAGCCGCCTTCTCTGCCTGGTGCTTCCAGTACCGGTACTCTGAGCCTTTATCTCATGAACCTTGGCGGTGAGGATGTTAATACTATGGGTGAGCGTGCTAACGAATTTTTGGCTGCTTGTCGCAAGCGTCCGGAAATCGGCATGCTGTACACTACTCTGAATACCAATACTCCTATGTATCAGTTTGAGGTTGACCGTGAAAAGGCACAATCCCTGAACGTGCCTGTATCTACTGTTTATTCCGCCTTGCAGGCGTTCTTAGGCGGTAACGAAATCAACGATATCAACAACTTCGGCCGTACCTGGAAGGTTGTTATGCAGGCTGATGAAAAATATCGTACCGGTGTAGAGGATATGCGTTACTTCTTTGTACGCAGCAATGACGGCAAGTCTATTCCGCTGAATACACTTGTAAAGCCTACTCCTAAGAACAGCTCTGTTGTTATGACACGCTTTAACGGTGCCAGTGCGATTAAGATTTCCGGCGACCCTGCCAGCGGTTATTCCTCCGGTCAGGCTATGGCTGCTATTGAAGAGGTTGCTAAGCAGGTTCTGCCTAATACCTATACTTACGAATGGACCGGTCAGAGCCTTGATGAGATTGAAGCCGGCAGCCGTTCCACTCAGATTTTCATTATCTCGCTGATTTTCGTATTCCTTTGTTTGGCAGCTCTGTATGAAAGCTGGACAATTCCTCTGGCAGTACTGCTGTCTGTACCTTCCGCAGTTTTCGGCTGCTTCCTGGTACAGTATGCACGTGGCCTGCAGAATGACGTTTATATGCAGATTGGTCTGATTACGCTGATTGGTCTGGCAGCAAAGAACGCTATTCTGATTGTCGAATATGCGAAGATGAACATGGAGCAGGGCATGGATGTTGTACATGCGGCTGTTGAAGCTGCTCATGTCCGTCTGCGTCCTATCCTGATGACATCCTTCGCCTTCATCTTAGGCTGTCTGCCTCTGGCTATTGCTACCGGCCCGGGCGCTGGTGCGCGTGTATCCATGGGTAACGCCGTAGTAGGTGGTATGACCATCGCTACTCTCTTTGGTATCTTCCTGATTCCTGTACTCTTTGTAGTTGTTGAACGCTTCTTCAGCCGCAAAAAGAAGGGGACTGCCGAAGACAATGTAACCGAACAGCTGTAATGCTGCTAAAAAAACGCCGCTCGTTTGAGCGGCGTTTTTAATTTTCGATAGCTGGTGTTAGGCAGTAAAATGCATAGTTTTAATTTTATACATAAATAATAGCATAGAAGTTAATGGTCATTATGATTTGAAAAGCAAGCTCAAAGAGCTTGCTTTTTTAAGTTACATAAGTAAACTAATCCTTTTCAATAACAAAAATGCTTTTTAAATTTTAATAACAATAACAAATTTAAAACGAATATAATCTGTAAGTAAACTAAGACCGTCCGTTTATTATGTGTGACATAAGCAACGGAATAACAGCAGAATTATTTTTATACTTAATTCAGCAAGGCAAAAAGGGGTGTTTGAAGTCAAATATCCGGAAGCATATTGCGGTAAATATTATATTTAAATTTATTTGGAAGGGGTGATTTATATGGGTTCCGTAACAACTAATCCGTGGCTGATTTCTATTATCAACATGACAATCGTTTTTGGTGTGCTCATTGCTTTAGGTGTACTCATGAGTATGATTCAGTTGGTTGACCCGACTAGAAATAAGCATTGAAGCAAATGATGCACTTTTTCCCTGTCTGATCTATAAAAAAATGCAATTATTTTCCCGATATGGGCCAAGAGGAGGATTATTCTATGTTTGAGGCATTTATCGTCGCTTTGGCTTCTGTTTGGGCAGACTCAGGTTTTTCTGCTCTGACAAGTGGCAACGTAATTATGATTGGCGTTGGTTTGGTTCTGCTTTATATGGCTATAGGCAAAGGTTTTGAGCCTTTGCTGTTGTCACCAATTGCCTTTGGCTGTATCCTGGCTAACATTCCTAAAAACGGTTTCGAACAGCCGGGTGTTATGTCCGTTATTATGTACGGTATTCACCATGAAGTATTCCCGCCGTTGATTTTCCTGGGCGTTGGTGCAATGACCGACTTCGGTCCGCTGATTGCTAATCCTAAAACCTTGCTTTTAGGTGCTGCTGCTCAGATTGGCGTATTTGTATCTTTGATGGGCGCTATGGCTTTGGGATTTACTGTACAGGAAGCATCTGCTATTGGTATTATCGGCGGTGCTGACGGCCCGACAGCTATTTATCTGGCAGCTAAAATGGCTCCGCATCTTTTGGGTGCTATTGCCGTTGCAGCTTATTCCTACATGTCCCTGGTACCGCTGATTCAGCCGCCTGTAATGAAGCTGTTTACTACCGAAAGAGAACGTAAGATTGTTATGGAGCAGCTGCGTCCGGTAAGTAAATTTGAAAAGGTCGTTTTCCCGATTATGTGCACCATTGTTATTTCTCTGCTGCTGCCGCCGGTAACAGCTTTGATCGGTATGCTGATGCTTGGTAACCTGTTCAAAGAAGCGGGCTGCCTGGACCGTCTGTCAGATACTGCACAAAATGCTTTGATGAACACTGTAACCATCATGCTGGCTACCGGTACCGGCCTTACCATGAGTGCTGATGCCTTCCTGAACTATCAGACTATCCTGATTATCTGCTTAGGTCTAGTTGCTTTTGCTGCAGGCACCTGGGGTGGTGTAGTATTCGGTAAGATTATGTGCATGGTTGATGGCGGCAAAACTAATCCGCTTATCGGCAGTGCCGGTGTATCCGCAGTTCCTATGGCTGCCCGTGTATCTCAGATTGTCGGTCAAAAGGCTAACCCGGCAAACTTCTTATTAATGCATGCTATGGGTCCTAACGTAGCAGGCGTTATCGGTACTGCAGTTGCTGCAGGTACCATGCTGGCTATGATCGGTCCTGTTGGTAAATAATTTATACTGAAACTCCCCTGAGGACGCGCTGCAAGGCGCGTCCTCTTAATTTTTGCCTAGAAAGCTGTCTGGAATACTAAACTGTCATATTATGAACAAAAAAAGATGGCGATTTTGTGTCCTCAATCAGTGGACATGTACTGTTGGATTACATTTAATTCGAAAAGTAAAATTAGCACCAGCTGTTAAAAATAACTTATAGGAGGTACTAAAAAAGCTCTACGAATCGCAAACCCTTGATACAATGGGCTTTGGAGCAGAAAACTATAAATTATCAGAGCTGATTTTATAAAGAGAATTAAGATAATTTTCAGACAAAACACTTCTAACTGTTTCAAAAATCATTTACTTAAAGTTTAACTTAATTCCGGAAAAGCATATAAAAGCATAAAAATAAAACACCATGATAGCAGTGTACATAAAATACAATATAGAAGTACGCAACAGAAAAACACTATTTACGTTAATAATGTAAATTTTTCAATAAAATAACTTTTTATTTTACGCTTATAGTGTTATAATAGGTACAAGGAAATGCAAGAAAATACATAAGCAAATTCCATAAGCTCTTTGAAAACTACATATTAATAGCTGATATAGAATGCCTCCCTCGGCATTGTATATAAATTAATTTTAAAAGGAGGAACATAAAATGTCCCCAGCAATCAAATGTCTTATTTTGTTGGCAGTAGTTGCATTATTCTTTGTAACCGAACTTATACCTCTCGCAGTTACTGCTACCGGCGCAGCTATCGCATGCGGCCTCTTAGGCTTGATTCCTGCAAAACAAGTATTCAGCGGTCTGTCTAACTCCACCGTTGTTCTGTTCGCAGGCATGTTCGTAGTTGGCGCTTCCATGTTCTACACCGGCCTTGCACAAGCAATCGGTAATACCGTAGTTAAAATGTGCGGCACAGGCGAAAACAGCCTGATGTTCGGCCTGATGCTCGTTGGTACCGTACTGTCCGCAGTATTGTCCAACACCGGTACCGCAGCTTGCTTACTTCCTGTAGCACTCGGTATCTGCTCCGCAGCTAAGATTCCTGCTTCCCGTCAGTTAATGCCGTTGGCATTCGCTTGCGGTTGGGGCGGTATCATCACCATGGTAGGTACTCCTCCTAACATCATCGCTACCGGTGCTATGGCCGCTGCTGGTCTTGAGCCTTTCGGTTTCTTCGAATTCGCTTGGATTGGTATTCCGGTTTCCGTAGCTGGTATGCTGTACATGATGTTTGTAGGTAAATATTTGCTCCCGAACAAACAACTCGATGCTGACCAAGAAATCGAGCAAGAAATCGAAGCAAATGAAACCTCCAAATCCAAACAAATCGTTTCCGGCGTTATCCTGCTGGCAGTTGTTCTGGTAATGGCTCTTGGCATTAAAGGTATCACTTTGGAAATGGCAGCAATCATCGGTGCTCTGGTTTGCGTACTGACCGGTTGCTTGACTGAAAAACAAGCTTATGCATCCATCGACTGGGTAACTATTTTCCTGTTCGCTGGCATGATGCCTGTATCCTCTGCTATGGATAAAACCGGCGCTGGTAAACTCATCGCTGAATGGACTGTTAGCCTGATGGGCGGCTCTCCTTCTCCGCTGGTTGTAACTGGTGTACTGTTCGTCCTGTCCTGCGGCCTGACTCAGTTCATGTCCAACACCGCATCCGCAGCTCTGCTGTGCCCGATCGGTATTGCAATCTCCAAACAATTAGGCGCTGACCCGAAGGCAGTTCTGATGGCTATCGCTGTTGCAGCATCCTGCGCATTCGCAACTCCGGTAGGTACTCCTCCGAACACACTGGTACTTGGCCCTGGCGGATACAAATTCATGGACTATGTAAAAGCTGGTACCGGTCTGGTTCTGGTAGCTTTCGTAGTATCCCTGGTTGTTATCCCGATGGTATGGCCGTTCTTCCCTGGCAAATAATTTGTTAGGTTAGACGTTTACAAGCAAATCAATCCCCGTCACGAAAGTGACGGGGATTTTTGTTGTTTAAAATATGGCTGAGAGCAGCAGAAATACGTGATTTCAAGGGTGAGCATACAGACATATTTTTAATAAAAAAGGGGAGTGAACCGATAAAATCATAAACAAGCAATACTATGTATAAATATGCAATAAGCTAAGTAGAAAAACATGTAAAGTACAGGAATAAAATAAATGAAAAAGGCTTGCAAATTTGTCAGAAGTGTGTTAAACTTAACACTGTTGACAATTAAGTAATTAAAGTAAGTGAAAAAGCCGATAAAGTAAGTTATGTAAGTGAAGGCTATTTTAAGTCTTCAATAGCATAGGAATTGTCGGAAATGTAAGTACTATAAATTTTTAATGATAGAACTTACTGATAACTTGTTGAATTATTTTATTGATGACCTTCAGTGTGTATAGTGACACACAGACAACAAAACATTTTTATTATTTTAAGGAGGAAAACAATGTCCCCAGCTATCAAATGTCTCATTCTTTTGGCAGTAGTTGCATTATTCTTCGTAACTGAACTTATTCCTCTCGCAGTTACTGCTATTGGTGCCTCTGTGGCATGCGGCCTGTTAGGCCTGATCCCTGCTAAGCAAGTATTCAGCGGTCTGTCCAACTCTACTGTAGTACTTTTTGCAGGTATGTTCGTTGTAGGCGCTTCCATGTTCTACACCGGCCTGGCTCAAGAAATTGGTAACACCGTAGTTAAAATGTGCGGCACCAGCGAAAACAGCCTGATGTTCGGTCTGATGATCGTTGGTACTGTAATGTCCGCAGTTCTGTCCAACACCGGTACCGCAGCTTGCATGCTGCCGGTTGCACTGGGCATCTGCTCTGCAGCTAAAATTCCTGCTTCCCGTCAGTTAATGCCGTTGGCATTCGCTTGCGGTTGGGGCGGTATCATCACCATGGTAGGTACCCCGCCGAACATCATTGCAGTAGGTGCAATGAATGCTGCTGGTATCGAGCCGTTCGGTTTCTTCGAATTCGCTTGGATCGGTGTTCCTATCTCCATCGCTGGTATGCTCTACATGATGTTCCTGGGCAAATATCTGCTCCCGAACAAACAACTCGATGCTGACCAAGAAATCGAGCAAGAAGTAGAAGCTAACGAAATTTCCAGATCTAAACAAATGGTTTCCGGCGTTATCCTGCTGGGTGTAATCCTGGTAATGGCTGTTGGTATCCCGGGCGTATCCCTGGAAATGGCTGCTATCATCGGCGCTCTGCTGTGCGTACTGACCGGCTGCCTGACTGAAAGACAAGCTTATGCTTCCATCGACTGGGTAACCATCTTCCTGTTCGCTGGCATGATGCCTGTATCCTCCGCTATGGATAAAACCGGCGCTGGTAAACTCATCGCTGAATGGACTGTTGGCCTGATGGGCGGCGCTCCTTCTCCGCTGGTTGTAACCGGTGTACTGTTCATCCTGTCCTGCGGTCTGACTCAGTTCATGTCCAACACCGCATCCGCAGCTCTGCTGTGCCCGATCGGTATTGCAATTTCCCAAAACCTGGGCGCTGACCCGAAAGCAGTTCTGATGGCTATCGCTGTTGCAGCATCTTGCGCATTCGCAACTCCGGTAGGTACTCCTCCGAACACTCTGGTACTCGGCCCTGGCGGATACAGATTCATGGACTACCTGAAAGCTGGTTGCGGTCTCGTAATCGTATGCTTCATCGTATCCCTGATCGTTATTCCGATGGTTTGGCCGTTCTTCCCCGGCAAATAATTCCAGTCTGTCGATAAAGCATCATATGCTGCATCGCAAATGCCTTGACGTACCAGAAGTACGTCGGCGGCATCTGCTCTTCGCCTCTGGCACTTTCTCGCCAGCATGGTGATTGAAAATGATAAAGTAACAAATGCTTTGACAGTCAAAATGCAAATCAACCCCTGTCACAAAAGTGACGGGGGTTTTTGTCATATGTGTTGAATTTTGTTAATGGTGCCATAAAAAAAACACATCTTTTTGTTATACTTGCTTTGACCTCAAAAAGAGTAGAGGGTATAATAGTAAAGGAATATATTTAAGAATGAGGGATGCCAAATGATGAGTTTTGTGAAAAAGAATAAATATATCCTCGTAGCGGCTGCAATTTTGTTTGCCGGCAGCTATGGTGGCTATAAATATTATCAAAGCACGCAGGTTTCTACTGCTGCTGTTAAGATGGGCGAAGTAAAAAAAGGCAATATTGTAGAAACTGTTTCGGCAACCGGCGCCTTGAGCGCACAGGATAATGTTGATATCAGCTCCAAGATTACCGGACGAATTGTTGAGGTGCTGGTTAAAGAAAACCAACATGTCAACGCCGGTGATGTACTGGTGCGTCTTGATGCAACCTCTTTGAATGCAACGCTGGCTCAGATGCAGGCCAAGCTGCATAACGCCCAGGCTAACTATGAGCGTAATCTGAACCTGCTGAACCGCGGTGCTATCAGCCAATCAACATTTGACAGCGTGGAGGCAGATTATCTTGTAGCCAAGAGCAACTATGAAAAGGCTGCTTCTGATGTTAATGATACTGTTATTACCACACCGATTTCCGGTTACATTATCGGTAAGCCTACACCTGTTGGCCAGACTATCAGCTCCGGTATCAGCACACCACAGGTTATTATGTCTGTAGCAACGCTGGATAATATGGAGATTGAAGCGCTTGTCGACGAGTCCGATATCGGTCAGGTAAAGGACGGACAGAAGGTAAAGTTTACTGTTGATGCTTATCCCAACGAAACCTTTACCGGCAAGGTGCGTCTGATTTCCCGCAGTGCAACTACGGAAAACAACGTTATCTATTATAAGGTCTATGTTACCGTTGATGATGCTAAGGGCAAGCTGCTGCCGACTATGACAGCAAGAACCGAGATTATTATCGATGAAGCAAACGACGTAACCATTGTGCCTTTAAACTGCATATACAGTGAGGGAAATCGCCGCTACGTAAAGGTATATAACGAAAAGACTAAGGAAACACGTGATGTAGATGTAAAGCTTGGCCTGACGGGCGACAGTGAGGTAGCTGTTACGGCAAATGGTCTTAGCATTGGTGATAAGCTGCTGGTGAAGAAGGCTGTCAGCAAGCAGACCAGTAACAGAATGGGCCCGCCGCATCCGGTAAACTAAGGAGGCGTTAGCTTTATGTCTGTTATCGAATTAAAAGATATTATGAAAACCTATCAGATGGGTGACAGCGTGGTACACGCGCTTTATCACGTAAATCTGAAGATTGAGCCGGGGGAATTTACTTCTATTATGGGGCCTTCCGGCAGCGGTAAATCTACGATGATGAACATTCTTGGCTGCCTGGACAGACCGACCTCCGGCGAGTATTTTCTTGATGGCAAGGAGATTGCCGGTTATGATGACGATGAGCTGGCGCATACGCGTAATGCGAAGATAGGCTTTGTCTTCCAAAACTTCAATCTGCTGGCTAAGCTGACTGCGCAGGAGAATGTAGCCTTGCCGTTAGTATATGCCGGTGTAGACGAGGAAGAGCGCATGGAGCGCGCTAAGAAGGCACTGGAGGCTGTTGGCCTGGGCGACAGGCTGGAGCATAAGCCTATGGAGATGAGCGGTGGTCAGCGTCAGCGTGTGGCCATTGCCAGAGCCTTAATCAATAACCCGGCGATTATTATGGCCGATGAGCCTACAGGCAATCTTGATACCAAATCCAGCTACGAGATTATGGATATCTTTAAGAAAATGAATGAAAGCGGCAAGACGGTGGTTATGGTTACCCATGAACCGGATATTGCCGAGCAGACGAAGCGTATTCTGGTAATGCGCGACGGACAGCTGGTAAGTGATGAACGCAGCGGCGGCATGACTGATTATGCGGCCAAGGAGCTGCAGCAGATGCGTGACGGTACGCAGAGCTGATAAAGGAAGGTAGATATTTATGTTGAACGAAAGCATTAAAATGGCTTTGCAGGGCATGGTCTCCAATAAGCTGCGCACCTTCCTGACGCTTTTGGGTATTATTATCGGCGTTGGCGCCGTTATTGCAATGGTTAGCCTTGGCTTTGGCCTTAAGGAGAATGTCAAGAACAATATCTCCAAGCTGGGCAGTAACCTGCTGATTATTACCTCCGGCGGCCGTACTGCCAGTGGCGCGCGTCTGGCGGCCGGTGAAGGCGTTAAGCTGACGTATGATGATATGCAGGCTATCGAGAAGCAGGTTGATGGTATTGCCAACATTTCGGCCAGTGTCAACAGAAGCTATCAGATGGTTGCAGGTAACCAGAACTGGACCAGCCGTGTCGAAGGTACAACGCCCAGCAACTTCACCATTTCCAGTCTGGAGGTTGAGGACGGACGCGTTTTGAGCGAGCGTGACCTCATAAGCCGCGGCAGAGTAGCAGTTATCGGTAAGACTGTTGCTGACAGTCTGTTCCCGGAGGGCAACCCGGTCGGCAAGATTATGCGTATCAATAAGGCACCGTTTCAGGTTATCGGGGTTTTGAAAAGCAAGGGACAGGGCAGCATGGGCATGGATCAGGATGACGTGGTTTATGTTCCTCTGACAACGGCACAGAACCGTATGATGGGTATTACGAATGTACAACGCATCGCGGTACAGGCTGAGAATGAAAACGTTATTAATGATGTGCAGGCCGATGTAGAACAGGTGCTGCGTACACGTCACAAGATTAAAGAGGGCGCTAAGGATGATTTTACCGTAGGCAACATGGCGCAGATTATGGAAACTATGATGTCGACGGCTAACAATATTACGATACTTCTCGGCTGCATTGCTGCTATCAGTCTTTTGGTCGGCGGTATCGGTATTATGAATATTATGTTGGTGTCTGTGACAGAGCGTACACGTGAGATTGGTATTCGTAAGGCATTAGGCGCTACCTATAATAATATCTTGCTGCAATTTCTTGTAGAATCCATGGTAATTGGTATTATCGGCGGCACCTTAGGTGTAATACTGGGTATCGGTGCTTCCTGCATTATCAGCAGTATGGCAGGCTGGAATACAGTTATTTCCGTCTGGGCGATTGTTATCGCAGTAATCTTTTCGGTCGGCATCGGCTTGTTCTTCGGAATTTATCCGGCACGTAAGGCAGCGCTGCTTGACCCGATTGATGCTTTGAGATACGAGTAAAATAATATGATAAAGTGAAGAGTGGTTCTCTTCACTTTATCTTTAAAATTGGAGAAAAAATGACAAAACGAGAACCTAACCCCCCTACATTTAAAGATTATTTGCAGGCCTTTTCAGATTATCTGAGAAGGCCTAAAACTGTTTTTGATTTTAAAGACCGTACAAAGGGAATTTTATTGCTTATTGCGATAATAATTCTGCTGCAGAAGGTTGTACAAATGCTGAGTGATTGATATAATAAAATAATAGAAAAGTGTTGAGCAAGGAGGATGACTGTGACGGGAAAGGGACTTGGTATTTTAGGCGGGACCTTTGATCCTATTCATATAGGGCATCTGCGTATTGCTGAAGCTGTTTACGAACGTATTGCACTGGAAAAAATTATTTTTATCCCGGCTTTTGTACCACCGCATAAGGTAGGGCAGGATTATGCGCCGGCAGAGCATCGTTATGCGATGACCGAACTGGCGGTAAAGCCTTATCCGCATTTTACCGTGTCGGATATGGAGCTGCGGCGTAGCGGCGTATCGTATACGATAGATACCCTGCGTGAGCTGCGGCAGATATATCCGGATAAGGAGCTTTATTTTATTATCGGAGCTGATTCGGTGGCTCAGCTGCATACATGGAATTCTATCAACGAAATGCTGCAGCTGGCAACCTTTGTAGCTGCCGGCAGACCGGGTTACGAAGGTGTGATGGAAGAGGTAGTGCATCATTTGGGAGCTGCTGCCGCAGAAAGAATTATGCTGCTGCATACACCCGAATATGATATTTCATCTACCGAAATAAGGACAAGGCTGCATGAAGGAGCGAGTCTGGCGGGTTTGGTGCCGCGGGCTGTGGAGCAATATATCAATGCTCACAATTTATATAAAAGGCAGGGATGAAGCAGAAATGATGACAATAGACGAAATGAAACAGCTTTTGCAGGCTTCCTTGCCGCCGAAGCGTTATAAACATTCCGTACACGTTTACGAAACCGCTTTGGAACTGGCAAAGTCACATAAGCTGCCGGAAGAAAAAATAGCGATTTGTGCGCTGCTGCATGATTGCGGCCGTGAGGTTGCCAGCAAAGAAAGTGCGGCGAAGGCAGATGCATTGGGAATTGCTATTGATGATGTAGAACGCAACCAGCCGATTTTGCTGCATGCTAAATTAGGTGTATACTATGCGCAGACCAAGTATGGTGTAACTGATAAGGAAATTCTGGAAGGTATTGCGCAGCATACAACCGGTGCTGCCCACATGACGGATTTGGCAAAGGTTGTATTTTTGGCAGATATGATTGAACCGGGAAGAGATTTCCCGGGGATAGAGGATTTGCGCAAGCTGGCACATAAAAGCCTTGATAAAGCTATGCTTAAGGCCTACAGCAATACTATTGAATATCTGCTTGCCGGCGGACAATTAATTCATCCGCATTGCATTGACGGCTATAATGAGCTGATGCTGGCGCAAAAATCAGATAACAAATAGGTAGGCAGGGCAAGTATGGAAGAAAATAATAATCAACAGCAGCCGGCAAAACGTCGTACCAGACGCAAGTTTCGCTGGGGAAGATTGCTTTGCTTACTGCTTTTTGCAGGTCTGTTAGGAACAGCACTTTTTTGGGGAACCTGCTGGATTTATAACAATTTTATCAATCCGCCGCATGTAAGCGTAACTGCGGCAGACGATAAAATACGTGATGACCAGAAGCTCAATGAACGTATCAACGTTCTGCTGCTGGGCATTGATGATGGTGACAGCGAGGCGGCGGAAAGCGAGCCTAAGCGTACAGATGCAATTATTCTGCTGAGCTTTGATCCGCAGAATAATAAGGTTGCGGTTTTGTCTATTCCGCGTGATACGAAGGTAATACTTCCGGGACACAAGGATCCAGAGAAGATTAATGCGGCTTATGCCTATGGCGGAGCTGTGATGGCAAAGCAGACTGTTGCTAATCTGCTGCGTGTGCCTATCCATTATTATGCGTTGGCAAACTGGCGCGGCTTTATTGATGTTGTAAATTTAATCGGCGGCGTAGATATTTACGTAGACAAGGATATGTATTACGAGGATCCTTATGCTGATTTGGTTATTGATATCAAGCATGGCTATCAGCATATGGATGGTGAAACTGCCGGTAAATATGTGCGTTTCCGCAAGGATGAGCTTGGTGATATCGGACGCGTGCAAAGACAGCAGAAATTCCTGAAGGCAGCGGCTGAGCAGATGTTTTCCGTGCAAAATGTAGCTAAAATAAGCAATCTGCTGGCAACGCTGGACAAATATGTAGAAACAGATCTTAATACCTTGACGATGCTTAAGGCTGCCAACAGCTTTAAACTGTTTGGTGATGATAAGCTGCGCAGCTGTATGCTTTATGGCAAATTTGATGATAGCTCCGGTGTAAGCTATTGGAATGCCGAGCAGGCTGACGTAAACAAATCCTTGGATGAGCTGGGTATACCTTATCTTAAAGATGAGGAAGATACCGCAACAGAAGCAGAAGAAGAGCCGAAGGAGCATCTGCAGCCTAAGGATAGAGATGAATTGGAAAAAGAAGCAAAGCTTGCTGAAAAGGCAAGCAATAATTAAGGAGGATGTTTAATGGAAACTAAAGACATTGCACAAAAAATTGCGGCTGCGGCCAATGACAAAAAAGCAAAGGATATACTTTTATTAAATATGGAGGGCTTATCTCCCGTTACCGATTTTTATGTTATCTGCAGTGCCGGCAACAGCACTCTGGTTAAGGCAATTGCTGATAATATCGAAGATAAGCTGGCAGAAGCAGGCGTGCATCCTACTCACAAGGAAGGCTATGCTGACGCACGTTGGGTATTGTTGGATTACGGTGATGTTGTTGCTCACGTTTTCCTGGAGGAAGAACGCGATTTTTATAATTTAGAGCAGCTGTGGGCAGATGCTCCGTCTGAAAGCTTTGTGGAGAATACGGATGATTGATAATAAAAAATTCAGCAGAGCCAAAAAGGCTCCTGTTGTTACGAACAATACGAAATACCGTCCCGGTGATGTAGTCAGTTTAAAGGTTGTGCGTGTGAATGAAAATGCCGCATTCCTTGACGCAGGCACCGGTAATACCTCTGACGATATCATGCTGCATAAGCTGCAGCAGACCTCTGAGGTTAATATTGGTGACGAGGTAAAGGTATATCTTTATCTTGATCCCAGCAAGCGTCTGACGGCCAGCATGAAGCTGCCGAAGATGCGTGAAGGCCAATTAGGCTATGTACGTGTGCTGAGCGTTACCCGTGACGGCGGCTTCGTTGATATCGGTGCAGAGCGTGGCGTTTTCCTGCCCTATAGCCAGATGCGCGGCCATGTAAACCCAGGTCAGCTCGTATGGGTAAGACTGTATCGCGATAAGAGCGGCCGTCAGGCTGTGACGATGCGTGTAGAAGAGGATATGGTGAAAGCCTCTAAGCCTGCAGAAGGATTGAAAATCGGTGATAAGGTTACCGGTACGATTTACAACATTCTGCCGGAAGGCTTCTTCCTTTTTACCAACCAACGTTTTATTGCTTTCCTGCATCGCAGTGAAGTGCCCGGTGGCAGACTTGACTTCGGGCAGGAGGTTACCTGCCGTGTAACCTATCTGCGCGAGGATGGACGTATTAACGTTTCTATGCGTCTGCAGAAGGAGAATGCACTTGTTGCCGATGCTCAGGATATTTATGATTTCCTGGTGAAGCGCAACGGCAGCATGCCTTACTGCGATTCTACGCCGCTGGAGATTATCAAGCAGAAGTTTGGTATCAGCAAGGCTGCCTTCAAGCGTGCGTTGGGCCATCTGATGAAAGAGGGCAAGGTGCGTCAGGAGAACGGCTGGACCTATCTGACGGAAGGTCAGCAAGAAAAGTAAATTTAATATTTGAAGCACAAAAAAACCTGTTAGCTGAATTTTTCAGCTAACAGGTTTTAATTATCTCAGTCTGAAGGTGAAGGGTAAGCGCAAATAGCAGCGAACCTTTTGACCGTTAGTACCGACAGCGCTGGTGAAGCGCCATTTATAAGCGGCATTGATACCTGCCTGGTCGAGGTTAGCGTTACCGCTGGAGCTTACGAGGGTAACCTCATCAACAGTACCGTTGGTATTGACCAGAAGGCGTACAACGCCTGAACCGGTGATGCCTGCATTGCGTTCTGCAGCAGGGTATACAGGATCAATCTTGCGGATAATACGCGGCATAACTGCAACAGAAGCGTTGCCGCTGCCACCGCCGCTGCCACTGCCTGTACCGCTGCCGTTGCCTGTGCCGTGGCCGCTGCCGTTACCGCCGCCACTGCCGGAGCCGGTGCCGGGGCCGACACCGCTGCCGTGGCCGCTTCCCTGACCGGTACCGCTGCCCTTACGGGCAACCTTTTTCACAGCAGATTTTTTATGTACAGGTTGAGGCTTATTCTCATCGTTTTTCCAGATAGCCTCCGGATCCGGTGTAGGCTCTTCCTGCACATCTTCTTCAGTAGAGTTTTCTTCGTCGTTTGCATTACTGTCTTCAATGTCGGCATCATTGCCGCCACCGCCGCCGCCGCCGCCGCCGCCAAACAGTGATACCTCTACGATATCGTTAGCAGGCGGATGCGATAAATTAAACAGTCCGACGAAGCTTACGAAAAGTAAGATAAAAATATGTGTTACGATAGAACCGATAAAGCCGATTCTACTGCGTTGACCAGAATTCATTATTTACCAGCTCCATCCGTTGCCAAACCAAAGCGGGTAATACCTGCGCCTTTAAGTTTATCAATAAGTTCAATAACACGACCGTAATCAACATCCTTGTCTGCTCTGATAACAATAGCAAAACGAGGATTATTTTTTTGCTCGATTGAGGATTGGGTTATTAAAGATTGGATATCTGTCGGCGCATCGCCAAGATAAAGAGAGCCGTCATTTTTCAGGGATACAGCGAAGGTTGTCGTTGTATCCGTAGCAGCATGTGCTGCCTGCGGCAGTTTTACGGGAATGGTTTTCAGATCAATCATGTACATGGTGCTGAGCATGAAGAATACCAGCAGGAAGAACATGATATCGATCATAGGGATAATAATAAGCTCCGGTGTTTTTCTATCACGTACATTGCGCAGCTGCATTATTTACCACTCCTTGTTTCTGCTTCGAGAAGAGCACTGAAGCATTGCTCCATGTCGGTAATCATATTATCCATACGATGGGCAAAATAGGAGTGAGCACACAAGGAAAGAATAGCTACGCAAAGACCGGTAGCAGTAGCGATAAGTGCTTCGCCGATACCGCCGGTAATAGCGATAGGAGCGCCGGATTCCAGATTGAAGATACTGAAGGCGCCGATCATACCAACGATGGTACCGAGCAGGCCCAGCAGCGGGGACATAGTAACGATAATAGCAAGGTAGTCCAGTTTATTTTTCAGTTTAGCAATGAAAATACCTGCCTGGCTTTCCAAAAATGCTTTTTGTTGTTCTCTGCCATCGGTAATTTTAGCTGCATCAGCAACGATTTTAGCGCATTCGCCGTTGGTTGCTTCTGCTAATTGAAAAGCTTCTTCTCTTTCGTCAGCTCGCAAAAGTTCGCAATACTTAGCGGCAAATGGCTGACCGCTGTCTTCTGCCTTGTAAAACAGAAAACGCTCAATTGCAATTGCAATTACTGCGATTGAACAGAAAAGCAGCGGCCACATAACGAGACCGCCTTTGTGAAAATACATGATTGTTTGTTGAATTGCTTCCATGAATTGCCTCCTAAAAATACTCATCAAAAAATTTTTGGCAGCAGCAACTGCCTCAGCTTGTTTTGAAAAGTATTACAAGCTGAACAAGGTTAATTTATAGTATATATTATCAATATGCAAAAAGCAAGAGGTTAGAAAAGATAATTAGCTAAAAGTGTTTAGAATGTAACAATGTTGACTTGCAGACAAGGTTATGGTATAATTTTGACTAATGTATATAATTAAGAATAGTCAAGCTATCAGGTGTCTAATAAAGACTTAATAAGTAAGCAGGTGCAAAGCCTGCGCTGTCACGCAGCTGTAAAGTGGAGCAAGCCTTAATATGTCACTGGGAAACCGGGAAGGCAAGGTTTGCGAGGAAACTGAGCCAGAAGAATTGCCTGAATTAGTTCAACTCAAGTGTACTGCGAGCGACAGGAGACTTCAAGGGGATAGGTACGTCCTTCTGTCAGTGTGCAGAAGGACGTTTTTTCTTGCCGAAAATAGAACGTTCGTTATAATCATGCTTTTAGCCGGAGCCGCACGCGAAACTCGGACAGCTCGGCGGCAAAGGTTAAAAAATAAATTTTTGATGAGGTGTATGAGTATGTTGAAAAAGAAAAAAGCATTGGCTATGTCAGTGCTGTGTGCCGTTGCAAGCGTAGGCTTTGTAGTATCTGCAAGCGCAGAAACCATGCATGGCAATCTGGCTGAGGTTGTTGTTGAGGGCAGCAAGGATAACTGCCCGGCGGTCTGGCAAAAGAAGCTGTAACTATTGGTATGGTTGGTAAGCAGGATATTATGTCTGCTCCGATGACTGTCAGCGAAATCAGCAATAAAACTATTGAAAAATTTACGACTCCTAATGGTGGCATTAGTGATGCACTGTCTCTTGATCCGTCCGTAAGAGCTGATCGTGGCGGCACATACACTGATATTTCTATTCGTGGTATTTACCAATCTGGCCACAGCTACTATGTAAATGGTATTCCCGGTCTGCTGTGCCAGGAAAATATTCCTTATTTCTGGGCTGACAGCGTCAGCGTTATTTCCGGTCCCAGCTTGGGCCTGAACGCTACTCCGCTGTCTGAAGCTGCAGCAGGTACTGTTAACATTCAATCTAAGGCTGCTACTTCTGACGGCAATGCTAATCTGAAGGTTGCTTATCGCGGCGGTTCTTCTATGCAGGAAGCTATCGACGTAGGCCGTCGTTTTGGTGAAAATGACCGATATGGTGTACGTATCACTGCAAGCAATATTAATGGCGATACTGCTATCGATGGTGAAAACCTGGAGCAACAGGCATTTTCTTTGAACCTGGACCAAAAGACCGATAAATCTAAGAGCAACTTATTGGTTATGTATGACCATACCGATCATAGAGGCGGTACCGGTGCTATCAGCTTTGATTCTGGCGTAACCTCTCTGCCGACTGCTCCTGACAGCAGCAAAATTTATAAACCTGACTGGTCTTATAATGAATATGATAACTGGATTGTAGCCTTGAACCATGAGCAAAAGCTGAATGATAATTTAAATGTATATTTCAATGCAGGCTATCATCGTGAAGACTGGTATGGCTATGTTGATGGTAATCCCTCTGTTATTGATAACAAGGGCAATTTTAACATTAATATGACCAACTATCCCTTGAACTTAACTAAAAAAATTGTCGGGACCGGTTTGAAAGGTAAATTCAACATCGGTTCTGTAGAAAATGAATATTTGGTTGGCGTAGATAAAACCTGGTATACCTATGCATTGAGCAATAATAATGCATGGAACGGTGGTGCCGGCAAGTGGACCGGAACCGGTAACCTGTACCAGCCTAACCACTGGCCTTCCCTGCCGAGACCTTCTTTTGATCCTGCACATAACCAAAGAGCACAACTGACCGGCTGGCATTTGGTAGATACCATGAAAGCACTGGATGATAAGCTGCAGCTGACCTTAGGTTTGCATGGACATAAGGTTAAAAAGGTTATGAAAGATAATTCTCATCAAGATTCTGACGCTATCTGCCCGACCTTTGCAGTAAGCTATAAAGTATCTGATAATGTAACTGTTTATGCTGACCATACTGAAAGCTTCGGTAGCGGTAGCATGGTATCTCTTGGCAGAGGTTATGCGAACGAAGGCGAAATGCTTGATCCTGCAAAGACCAAACAAAATGAAATCGGCGTAAAAGTAAAAACCGGTGATTTCCTGAATACCTTTACTGCCTTCAAGATTACTCAGGCCAATAACATTGATAAGGTAATTGGTGGTCTTAAATATATGGTACAGGACGGCGAACAGGAAAATAAAGGCTTTGAATGGGCATTCACCGGCCAACTGGCTAAAAAATGGGATTTAATTGGCGGCGCAATGTATCTCAAGGCTGAGGATTACAAGGGCAATAAAATCAACGGTGCTTCCAAATGGTCCGGCACTGTAGGTGCTATTTATCATCCTACTGAGGAGCTGTCCTTTATCGGCAGAATGACTTACCTTGGTTCTACTTCTATTAATAATGGTGCATTGGATGTTCCTTCCTATGCTAAGTACGATTTGGGCGCTTCTTACAAGACAAAATTGAACAATACACCGGTAACCTTTGACCTGATGTGCTACAACATAGCTGGCAAAGATTACTGGAGCGCTCGTTCTGGCAGCAGCGGTTTATGCTTGGGCGCACCGCGTACCGTAGTATTCTCTGCAAACTTTGAACTTTAATTAAGGATTTGAATCATAACAGATGGGGATATTCCCCATCTGTTTGATTATTTATGGGTATAGATGATGAATTTTGCAATAACTGCACAAATCAAAAATATAAAAGTAAAATATCTGTTTCTGTTGCTGAGCCTGGCTATGCTCTGCATGATTATCCTCGGCTTGAAATTAGGCTTCATTTCCCTGGCTTGGATAGAAATCATAGAAATCTTATTGAGCAAAGCAGGAATTACAGCATCAGCAAATGTGAGCAGTGATTTAGTTGATGTTGTCTGGCTACTGCGTATGCCGCGCATTATTCTTGCTGCCTGCGTGGGCATGGGCTTGACCTTATCCGGCATTATTATGCAGGCTGTAGTAAAAAATCCTTTAGCTGATCCGTATATTTTGGGTGTGTCCTCAGGCGCATCCTTGGGCGCAACCTGTGCCATTTTCTTAGGCTTGGGTGCTTTTTTTGGTTCTCAAGCTATAGGCATTTGTGCATTTATTGGAGCGTTTGCCATCTCCTTATTGGTAACCTTTATAGCTGATAATTCGCGTAGCAAATCAGCTTCTAATCTGCTGCTTGCCGGTATGGCTGTGAGTGCCATCTGTGCAAGTCTGTCAAGCTTAATTGCCTTCGTGGGACGCAACAAGGAAGGCATGGAAGCGATAACCTACTGGCTGATGGGGAATGTTGCTAATGCCAAGCTGGGCAATGTGTTGATTTTAGCAGTCGTAGTTGTTTGCCTGGCGGGCTACTTTATGACGCAGACGCGTATTTTAAACCTTATGCTTACGGGATACGATTCGGCGATGACTTTGGGCGTTGATTTAAAAAGATACATCAGGCGTTACCTGCTGTTAAACGGTCTTTTAGTAGGTTTTATCGTCTTTAATTCCGGTACGATTGGCTTTATAGGCCTTTTGATTCCGCATTTTGTACGTCTGATTTTTGGTTCTAATCATAAAAAGCTGATGCCTGTGGCAGTCGCATTTGGCGGTTTGGTAACCGTAGTGATGGATATTTTATCACGAACCTTAATCAACGGCATCGATATTCCCTTGGGTGTTGTCTTTTCTCTGATTGGAGCACCTTGCTTTATTTACATGATGCTTAAACAAAATTACAGATTTGGAGCTAAATAAAATGGATATAAAAGTAGAACGCTTAAAGGTGCAGTTTGGCGACAGAGAAATTCTCAAAAATATTTCGCTGGATTTTCCCAAGCAGAAATTTACAGGTATTATCGGTCCTAACGGCAGCGGTAAAAGTACCATGCTCAAATGTATATATCGCGTATTGGAGCCTGACAGCGGTGTTATCTATCTAAACGGCAAGCCGTTAAATCAGTATACTGTCAAGCAAAGCGCTCAGCTGCAGTCTGTTTTAGCACAACATAATTATTACAATTTTGATTTTGAAGTGCTTGATGTTGTGCTGATGGGACGCAGTCCTTACAAAAATTCGATGGAAGACGATAATGCAGAAGATTACGCTATTGCTAATGAAGCCTTGCGGGTAGTTGGCATGGAAAAATTTGCGCATAGCAGCTTTTCTCTGTTAAGCGGTGGTGAGCAGCAAAGAGTTATGCTGGCACGTGCGCTTACGCAGCAGACAGAATGTTTGATTTTGGATGAGCCGACGAATCATCTGGATATCAAATATCAGCTGCAGCTGCTTAATATCATCAGCAGTCAGGGGTTTACTGTTGTTGCGGCCTTGCATGATTTGAATATTGCCGCTATGTATTGCGATGAAATAATTGCTATGAAAAATGGCCAGGTAATGGGGCAGGGAACGCCGGAGGAGCTTTTAAACAGCCAATTTATCAGTGATTTATTTGAGGTAGAAGCTGATGTTTTGCGTAAAGCGGACGGCAAGCTTTTGATTGCTTATAAAAATTGAGGTCAATATGGAGCGAATTAAAACAGTAGGTACAATAACAGGGATAGTGCTTCTTGCCTGCGGCATTTTAAATTTTACTGTTGGCATGGGTACTATCTATATAGGCTTTCAGCAGACAGCGCGAATACTTTGGCAAATTTTTCAGGGTACGGCAAATGGTAATATTCTGGCTGACGTTATCTATTATCTGCGTCTGCCCAGATTGGTTTTGGCAGCGGTTGTTGGCTATGGACTAAGTATAACAGGCTGTGTTATGCAGGCTGTTATGCGCAATTCCCTGGCGGATCCTTATTTGCTGGGTATTTCTTCCGGCGCCGGCTTAGGTGCCGTTATCGCAATTATTTTGGGCTTCACCAGTGTTGCCGGCTTTGATGCCATTGGCTGCTTTGCGTTTTTGGGAGCCTTTGCCGTGACCATATTTATTGTTTTGCTTTCTTTAAGATTCGGTAAATCCGGCACAACGGCAATACTTCTTTCCGGTATGGCTTTGAACGCAGTTTGTGCGGCAGGAATAAGTCTGCTGATTTCCATTTATGCTGATGCGGAACGTATTCAAAGCGTAACCTTTTGGCTGATGGGCAGCCTGCAGACTGCTGATTGGCGCAATACAGGAATTTTATTGGCTGTTGTATTTTTTATTTCGTTATATTTTGTCAAAAATTCACGCATTCTCAATTTAATGCTGTTGGGTGATGAGGTATCCGTAACCTTAGGCTATGATTTGTCGAAAATGCGCCGGATTTATATTTTACTGTGTGCGCTGATAGTCGGATTGGTAGTTTATAATTGCGGTATTATCGGATTTGTCGGTCTGGTAATACCTCATATAGCACGCTTGCTTTGCGGTGGTAACTATAAAAAGGTTTTGCCCATGAGTGCGGTGCTTGGTATGCTGTTTATGGTTTGTGCCGATGTCAGCAGCAGAACGATTATGGAAGGCTCTGAGGTGCCTATAGGCGTTGTTGTGTCGGTTATAGGTGCGCCAATCTTTATTTATTTGTTGATCAGTAAGAATTATGGGTATGGTAAGAGATGAAAAAATATATTATCAGTAGTCTTATTATTGCGCTTGCCTGCAGTATTTTGGGCTGTCAAAGCCTCGATAAGCAGCAGGCAAAGCAGCAAGATAAACCGGTAGTTGTTAATAATATTAATGTTGATAACTATTATGTCAAGGGGCCCAATAAGCAGGTATTTGATAAGGCACCGCAGCGCGTGCTTGTAATTGGTGAAAATGAGACGGAAACTTTGCTGGAGCTTGGTGCGGCGCCGAATATTTTAATGGCTGTTGCCCAAAATAGCAGAAAATATGCTATGCGTCAGGAAAACTGGGAAGCGTTTCAAAAAATAAAGAAATGTCCCAGCGGTTATCTGAATATGGAATATGTTACAAGCATTCATCCTGATTTAATTATTGCCCAGCAATGTGTATTTATCCGCAACCGTTTGAATAACACAGATTATTGGAACGAACGAGGCGTAAAAACGCTTGTGCCCTTGAATACCAATACTCCGAGCAAGCATATCATCAAGGAAACTGTAGATAAAGAAATGCAGTTTGTTCGTGATTTGGGCGCTGCTTTGCGAGTTGATGCTAAGGCTGAAGCGGTTGTGAAGAGTACATATAAAACTATTGCTGATATTAACAAGGCAAACGCTTCCTATACTAAGCCGAAGGTTATGATTGTAGAATTTTTAAGCTCGATGATCAGCTATGACAACACCAAATTAGTTGGTGATATGGTAAGCAGAATCGGCGGTAAGGTTGCGGAAACTCCGCCTGTCATAGGCTTAGAAAATGTTGTCAAAGAGAATCCCGATGTATTGTTTGTTGTATGCAGTCATGCAGATTACGGCGAGTGCATTACGAAGCTTACGGAAAACCCTGCTTTGCAAAATTTGCCATGCATCAAAAATAAACGTACCTACAGTATTCCTCTGCGCTTTACCTACGGAACAGGCTGCCGCACGGAGGATGGCCTGAAATTTTTGGCGGAGCGCATGTATCCTGGGATAGAGATTAAGTGAAGCGATAAAAGTTTTTATTTTATCCCCTATTAGGGATTTCTTCAGAATGGTATGTAATTCATCTAATCTAGATTATACAAATCATGATTAGATGAATGTGTTCTTGAAACACATAACACCGGAGGCTTCAAGGTTTTACTTTGAATTTTTTCGTTTTTCTTGCCGGGAAAAACATGTAAGATAAATTTCCTATTTTATGTTTGAGCAATGTTAATTTCTTGCCTGCTGAAAATAAGTAAGTCATATATTGGAGTTGATGAGTATGAACCAATATTATCAGGATAACATGCTTTTTGGCATGAACCCTTCAAGTTATCTGCATCGCTACGCCGTTAACGGCAAGGTGTCGGGAAATCTTGCCTGCATCAGCGAAATCAAAAATGCCGCCGTGGTTTTATACAGTCCGCGCGGCTGCGGCTTTCATTACCGCTGTCATGTGCGCAGCGGCCAAAGCCCGGTTTATGATCTGGAATGTGCGGATTTACGCAACAATGATGTAATTTTCGGCGGCGAGCAAAAGCTGACTGCTTTACTGCAAAAGGTTGAGCGTGAGCAAAAGCCGGAGATTATTTTTCTGCTGCCTTCCGTGGTATCGGATATTATCAATGATGATTTGGCTGGCTTGGCCTGCAGCCTGCAGCCGCAGTTTAAAGCGAAGCTTGTGCCGATTACGTCGCAGGTTTTTTCGCATATGGACAAGAGCAACGGCCGTAAGGTTTTGCGTGAAAAGGCTTGCCAAAAGCAGAAGCAAAAGTTTTCTTCCAGTGCGGTCTATCCCGGCTGCGGTTATGTAGAGGTGATGGATGCGCTGGTTGAGCAGGTGATGGAGCCTCAAAGCGTAGAGCCGTTGAGCGTAAATATTGAAGCCTTTGTCTGGGGCTATAATGGTGAGAATAAGCTGCAAGGTATGAGCGAGATGCTGCAGAAAATAGGTATCACCGTAAATGCTTATCTGCCTGCCGCTGATTTGCATACAATCAAAAGGGCTCCGAGGGCAGCGCTGAATATAGTACGTCGCAAGAAGTGGGCATTGGCGATGGAGCAACACTTTGGCACGCCGTTTCTGCATGTTGCTGATATGCAGGAGTGGCATGGCATTGAAGGAATCAGTGATTTATACAGGCAAATAGGAAAAATGCTTGGTTGCGAGAATGCTGTTGAACACGTTTTGCAGGAAGAATATGAACGGGTTGCCGCCCGGTATCAGGAGCTGCGTGCGGAATTTGCCAAGTATAAGTTTTGCTTAATTGCGCACGGTATTGCATATTTGCCGGATGCTTTGCGTGTTTATCAGCAGGATTATGGTCTGCCGATTAAAAAAATCTGCATTATCATGAATCCTTCCTACCAGGCGGAAACCGGGTTGGATGATGCAATGATGCAGAGATTTAAGGACAGAATTGAGCTTGCTAAGGCTGAGTATGGCTGTGATGCGGAAATTTTACTGGAGCCTTCGGAGGATGCTTTGCGTGAGGCTGCGCAGAGCTGTGATTTTGTTATCTGCAACGGTCATCCGCGCTATGCTGCTTTGGATGTTCCCGTGCTTTATAATTTGTTTGACCGCTCGGTGTGGTCTTATCAGGGCTTTGTGGATATTATGGAAGAGGTTTGGCAGATGCTGCAGCAACCGCAGCGAACAGGCAGCAGTCTTTTGCTGAGCAAGCTGGCCTATGACCCGGTATTTTATCCGATGCGCGAGGCTGATAAAGACAGTAAAGCATCACGCGAACTGTATAGCAGAGTATGGAGGCAGAGAAAATAATGAAACCATTAAGTAGCTGTGCGTTGTTTGGTGCTGTGCGTGCTCTTGGCGGTATTAAGGATTCCTTAATCCTGCAGCATTCCGTTGTCGGCTGTCAGTGGGGCAGCCTGGCCTTCAGATATGCAGGCAAGCCTTATGATGTACGTCAGGCCTCTGATGTTATCTATGATGAAGATGTTGTTAATGGTGGCGAGAAGGTCTTGCGCAAGGCTTTGCAGGAAGCGGAGCGTATTTTTGCGCATTGCGGTGCGGTATTTGTAGTCAGCGGCTGCGTGCCGAATATGATCGGCGATGATGTGGACGGTATTTTGGCTACTACCGAAGGCTCGCAGAAATTATTGCATGTAAAAGCGCCGGGATATGCAGGGAATATTGACAGCGGTATCGAAACAGCTTATTTAGCGTTGCTGCCATTGCTCCGAGCCGCGGAGAAAAGAGAAGCTGCCACGATAAATATTTTTGGCATAATGAACGATGATCCTTATGCGGATAATGATTTGCTTGAACTGAAAAAGTTTTTGGGAACAAAGGTTAAAATTAACTGTGCACTGCAGGATTGCAGCTTGCCAGATATTGCAGCAATGCCGCAGGCAGAGCTGAATATCTGCTTTGGCTACGGTGAGCCGTTGGCACAAAAGATGCAGGAAAAATTTGGCGTGCCGTATATCAAATGCGCTTATCCTTACGGTGTGGCAGGCATGCAGAAGTTTTTGCGTCAGTTAGGTGAAGCTTTGAAAATTGATTTTTCCGATGAGCTTGCCGAACTGGAAGCTGCGGCTGAAAAGCTCGTTTATCGCTGTGCGGATTATCTGGTGAATTTGTATCAGCTGCCAGTGGCTTTGGCTACGGACAAGGCACATTTAGCGGGCTTGCAGAGCTTTTTTGCCGAAGAACTGGGCATGCGCGTTGTTATTGCAGAGGACACTGCAGAATTTAGCTTGGATAAAATGGCAGAGGCTGCAGCAAAGCACAAGCCTGTATTGTTTTGCGGTTCTTCATTCTTAAAGAATTTGGCTGAAAAATATCAGGTGCCGTTAGTGCGCTGTGCTTATCCTGCCTTTGACCGGCTGTGCTTTACCGATAATACGCTGGTCGGAGCGCGTGGTGCTGCCTTGCTCATTGAGCAGATTGTTAACGGTGCCTTGCAGCAGCAATATAAAACAGATGGCCGATATGCCGGCTTGCGTGAAAGTATTTGTGAGGTAAATCATGAGTGAGCTTGAAACACATCCCTGTTTTACAGCTAAATGCAGCGATTACGCCCGTATTCATCTGCCTGTGGCACCTAAATGCAATATGCAGTGTAATTATTGTCTGCGCAAATACAGTTGTGTAAATGAAAGCCGTCCCGGTGTTGTGGCTCGTGTCATGGTGCCGGAGGATGCAGTCGAGTGGTATCTGCAGATGAAGGACAAGGTGCCGAAGCTGACGGTAGCAGGTATTGCCGGGCCCGGTGATGCATTGGCCAACTGGCCGGCGGTCAGCAGAACGCTGAGCATGATTCGTGAGGTTGACAAGGATGTTTTCTTCTGCTTATCAACTAACGGCTTGTATCTGCCGAAGTATGCCAAGGAGATTGCAGCTTTAGGTGTTGATTATGTTACGGTGACGGTGAATGCAATTACCAGCAATACAGGGGCGCATATTTACAGCTTTATTAATGATGAAGGCAAAAAATATGTCGGTGAAGAGGCTGCTGCGCTGCTTTTAGAAAGGCAGATAGAAGGCTTGCAGCTGCTTGGCGAATATGGCGTGAAGGTGAAGATAAATACGGTGGCGATACCCGGCGTGAATATCCAGGAAATCCCGGCGATTGCCAGACGTATGGCTTTACTGGGAGCGAAGCTGCAGAATATTTTACCGATGCTGCCGGTGGAGGGAACCGGCTTTGCGCATCTTGCGGAGCCTGCGGCCGAAGAAATTATGCAGCTGCGTAATGTTTGCAAGCAGTGGATGCCGCAGATGCAGCATTGCAACCGCTGTCGTGCGGATGCCGTGGGCGTGTTGGCTAATCCCTGCGTTTTAGAAGAAAGCTGAAATAGAAAATCCGTGTAAACAGAAGTCTGACTTTGGTTTGCACGGATTTTTGGCTTTAATATGATATTTAATTTGACGGCATATTCTGCACTTGCTACAATTAAATTTAGAATATCTCATCTGTTGAAGGAGAAGTAAATGGATTGTACTGCGATTATTTTGACAATAGGTATTATTTTTGCCGCGTCGTTTTTTTCTACTGTTTCCGGCTTTGGCTTCGCTTTGGTGGCTATGCCGGTGCTTACACTGGTGATGCCGGTAAAAGCGGCGGTTATTTTTGTGCTGCTGTTGAATCTGGTCCTGCGGACGATTACTATGTACAGGGTGCGCAACGGCTTTGATAAAGAAACCGTTATTTTGACGACATTGGGAAGTATCATGGGCATGCTTCCCGGAAGCTGGGTACTGAAGGTGCTGCCTGCGGCACAGCTGGAAGTGTTTTTGGGAGCGGTGCTTGTGGCTGCAACAGTTTTGCTTAGCCTGCAATGTACGTTGCCGATAAGAAATAAAACCTGCGGACGTTTTGGTGCGGGAATATTGAGCGGTTTTTTCGGCGCATCTACAAGCGTCAGCGGACCGCCGCTGGTTTTATATTTTCTTAACGAAAAGCTGCCGAAGGATGTTATGCGGGCTAACATGATCTGGTTCTTTGGCTTAAGCGGTTTTTTGACGGTGTTGGTAAATTATTTTTATGGTAATGTCAGCGGCACTGTTGATTGGAGTTTGCTGCTGTACACTATACCGGTGATGCTATTGGCTATTTGGCTGGGAGAAAAATTTTTCTATCGCCTGAATCAGCATCTGTTCCGTAAGCTGGCGTTGACGGTGGTGCTTATAGGAGCGCTGATGCTGCTGTGGAGCGGGTGGCAAAATTTATAAGTAAGCTTAAAAATAATGTTGTCTTATAAATCAGCAGTAAAACTTTGTGTTATAGCTTTGAAGATAGCATTATTACTGTAACCTAGTTTACAATAATAGTGCTATAAGATAAAAAATAAATAAAATTTAGCTTTTTCCTTGACGTTTGCGTAGCAGGAGGAGTAAAATAACCTCAATCGCTGATTGCGGCGATAAATTTTGAAGCATAAGGAAATGCTGAAGTTGTTGCAGGTGAAAATGATGGAATCTAAAATGATGAACACTGCAATTGAATATGGTTTTTATTACGCACCGGTATTTAACTATTATTTTAGCACCGGTTATTTTGCATGGGAAAAATCATATAGCAGTAATCATCGTATTGGAGACTATAAATAGTATTTGCGAGCGCAGTGCTTGCAATTAAGATTTAGCTTTTACAGCAGGCTCTTTTACGGGAGCCTGCTTTTTTTGTAGCATGGTAGCTTATAGCAGTATGGTAATTTAAATGACAAGGGTGTCAGAACGAAGGGGAGAAAGTTTATGGTAATAGTATTCAAGCCGGGAGCGCCGGAGGAAAATAAAGCGAAAATGCGCAGCAATTTGGAAAGCAAGGGCTTCCAAATTAACGAAATCAATGGTGTCAACATGACCATCTTCGGTATCATCGGCGATACGAGCACACTTGATATCAATATGCTGCGTATTGATGATGCGGTAGACAAGGTAATGCGTGTGCAGGAACCGTTCAAGCGAGCCAACCGCATGTTCCATCCGCAGGATTCCGTGATCAATGTCGGCGGTGTTGAAATCGGTGGACGCAAGATTCAGGTTATCGCAGGTCCGTGCTCCGTAGAAACGCAGGAGCAGGTTACGGACATTGCCAAGTCCATCAAGCTTGGCGGCGCCTCAATGCTTCGCGGCGGCGCCTTCAAGCCCCGCACATCGCCGTATTCCTTCCAAGGCTTGAAGGAGGTTGGCCTGGAATATTTAAAAGGTGCCAAAAAGGAAACAGGCCTGCCGATTGTTACAGAAATCATGTCACCTTATATGATTGAGCGCTTTGTAGAGGATGTAGATTTGATTCAGGTTGGCGCTCGCAACATGCAGAACTTTGAATTGCTGAAGGAATTAGGCAAAACCAATAAGCCGATTCTTTTGAAGCGTGGTCTGGCAGCAACGATTGAGGAATGGCTGATGGCAGCGGAATATATCATGAGCGAGGGCAACGAAAACGTTATCCTTTGCGAACGCGGTATCCGCACCTTTGAAACATATACGCGCAACACACTGGATGTAAGCGCAATTCCCGCTGTGAAAAAGCTCAGCCATCTGCCAGTAGTAGTTGATCCGAGCCATGCAGCAGGCCTGTGGTGGATGGTAGAGCCGCTGGCGAAGGCTGCTGTAGCAGTCGGTGCCGACGGACTTTTGATAGAAGTCCACAACAATCCGGAAGCAGCGCTTTGTGACGGCGCACAGTCCTTAAGACCTGAACGCTTCGCCAGGCTGATGGGCGAGCTGAAGGGCATTGCCAGAATTGTCGGCAGAGATATGTAAGTTAAGGCATTATCCCTTAGCAATATAAAAAAAGCGTAAGGGTTTGTAATAACTCCTGATCTGGGAGTAGTATTGTAGCATAGTAGATTAGATTAAAGGAGAGATTTTATCATGATTATCGTATTCAAACAAAATGCAACTGTTGAGGAAAAAACTAAGCTGAAAAACCAATTAGAAAGCAAGGGCTTCCAGATTCATGCCAGTGATGGCGTAAATGCCTCTCTGTTTGGTGTTGTTGGTGATACCAGCGCTTTGGATATCAACCTTTTGCGTGTTGTCGAGGGTGTAGAAAAGGTAATGCGTGTGCAGGAGCCTTTCAAACGTGCTAACCGCATGTTCCATCCCGAGGACAGCATTGTTGATGTTGCAGGCAGAAAGTTTGGCGGCAAAAAGCTGCAGGTTATTGCAGGTCCCTGTTCCGTAGAAACCCAGGAGCAGGTTACGGAAATTGCCGAGGACGTTAAGGCCGCAGGTGCTACGCTGATGCGTGGCGGTGCGTTCAAGCCTCGTACCTCTCCGTACTCCTTTCAGGGTTTAAAGGAAAAAGGCCTGGATTTCCTGAAAAATGCCAGGGCTGCCACCGGCCTGCCGATTGTTACGGAAATCATGTCACCTTACATGGTGGAACGCTTTGTTGAGGATGTTGACCTGATTCAGGTCGGTGCCCGCAATATGCAGAACTTCGATCTGCTGAAGGAATTAGGCAAAACCAATAAGCCGATTCTGTTGAAGCGCGGTCTGGCAGCAACTATTGAGGAATGGCTGATGGCAGCGGAATACATTATGAGCGAGGGCAACGAAAATGTTATCCTTTGCGAACGCGGTATCCGCACCTTTGAAACCTATACCCGCAATACGCTTGACGTAAGTGCTATTCCTGCAGTAAAAAGACTCAGCCATCTGCCGGTAGTTGTTGACCCAAGTCATGCAGCAGGCATGTGGTGGATGGTAGAGCCTTTGGCTAAGGCTGCTGTTGCAGTAGGTGCGGACGGTTTGATTATTGAAGTACATAACAATCCGGAAGCAGCATGGTGCGATGGTGCCCAATCCTTAAAGCCGGACCGTTTTGCTAAGCTGATGGGCGACCTCAGAGGCATTGCGAACATTGTAGGCAGAGAGTTATAATAGTAGTATGGCAGATTAGGAGTGATCTTTTTGGAAGCTGATTTTGGTGGCGAAAATAGAAGTACAAGGTGGCAGGAGCTCAGCTTTGCTATCGTTGGCCTGGGGCTGATTGGCGGCTCCTATGCCAAAGCGCTGCGTAAGCTGGGCGTTAAGCAGATTATTGGCGTAGAGCGTGATGAAGCAACATTGCAGGAGGCCAAGCAGCAGGGAATAATAGACATTGGTATGGCAAATCCTGATGTGAGGCTTAAGGAGGCCAACGTAATCATCTGCGCTATTTATCCTGATGCTATTGTAAATTTTATAGCTGCAAATGTTGATTGCTTCAATGAAAAGGTTTTGCTGACTGATGTTGCAGGCATTAAAAACGATATGATCAGCAGAGGACAGTCATTTTTAAAGGATGGCATGGAATTTATTTCCGGACATCCGATGGCCGGACGCCAGGGCAGCGGCTTGGGCATGAGCGATGCGCATATTTTTCAGAATGCGAATTACATCATCGTGCCGGAAAAGCATAACACACAGGCTGCTATCAGCTGGCTGGAGCAATTTGCTTTGGCTCTTGGCTGCAAGCATACGGTGCAGGTAACACCGGCGCAGCATGATGCCACGATTGCCTATACCAGCAATTTGCCGCATGTTACTGCGGTAGCGCTCATGGACAGCGCTTCCTTTGATGATAAAACCAAGTACTTCGTCGCCGGCAGCTTCCGAGATGGCACTCGTGTAGCAGATATCAATCCGGAATTATGGTGTAATCTTTTCCTTGCCAACAGGGAAAAGGTTGCGGATGAAATAGACAGATATATGGAGCAGCTGGCGCTGTGGCGCGACGCTCTGCGCGGTGATGACGGCGAAAAGCTGAAGGAGCTGATGCGCAAGGCGGGAGCACGGAGAAGGGAGCTTTTTTAATGAAGAAAATTCATGTTGCATTAGGCGCTCATGCCTATGATATTGAAATAGCCGCCGGCCTGCTGCCGCAGGTCGGCTCTAAGGTTGCAGCTTTGCTGCCGAAGGCGCGCAAGGCTGCAATTATCAGCGATACAAATGTTGCACCGTTGTATGCAGCAAAATTACAGGCTAGCCTCGAAGAGGCTGGCCTTGTTGTGCATAAGGTGGTAATTGAAGCCGGTGAGCAAAGCAAGAACATGCAGGTGCTCAGCGATGTGTTGGAGCAGCTTGCTGCAGCAGGGCTTACGCGCACTGACGTTGTGCTGACGCTTGGCGGCGGTGTTGTCGGTGATTTGGGCGGCTTTGCCGCTGCCAGCTTTATGCGTGGCATTGCCTTTGTGCAGATACCGACTTCGCTTTTGGCGCAGATTGACAGCAGCGTTGGTGGCAAGGTAGCTGTAGATTTAAAGGCCGGAAAAAATCTTGCTGGTGCCTTTTATCAGCCGAAGGCTGTATTTATCGACACAGATTTACTGGCAACGCTTTCTACCAGATTTTTGCACGATGGTCTGGCAGAAGCGATTAAATACGGCTGCATTAAGGATGCAGCGCTTTTTGAAAAAATTGCTGGCTATGCTGATGATGCTGCGCTTTTGGAAGATATTGACAGTGTTGTTGCCACCTGCTGTGCAATAAAAGCACGCATTGTCGAGCAGGATGAATTTGATACAGGCCTGCGGATGCTGCTGAACTTCGGACACACTTTAGGACATGCGGTAGAGCAGCACTTCGGCTACAGCTGCTTTACGCACGGTGAGGGCGTGGCGATTGGCATGTATCAGCTGACTAAGCGCACCGAAGAGCTGGGAATGACAGCCAAAGGCAGCGCCGAGCGTATTAAGAGCGTACTTGAAAAGTACAATTTGCCGTTGACTGCGGGCGTAGAAAAAGCGCAGCTGCTTGATACAATGGCAAGAGATAAGAAAAAGAACGGCAACAGCATTACCCTCATTATTTTGCAGCAGATAGGCGAGGGTGTACTGCAGAAAGTTGATTGGCAGCAAGTGCCAAGGTATTTGGGGTGAGACTAAATGGAAAAGGTTAAAATTTATCCTGCAAAATTGGCAGGAACGGTGCAGGTGCCGTCATCTAAAAGCATGGGACACAGAGAAATTATCTGTGCAGGTCTTGCAGGCGGCACCAGCATTGTCGATAATATCAGCATGTCTAAGGATATTGAAGCAACGATGCGCGTCCTGCGTGCTATGAACGTGAGCGTTGATGAAATTCCCAGCATGATAGAGGGACGTAAGGCTTTGCAAATTACAGGCACAGGTCATCCGATTGCGGCGGCAGATAATGTTGACTGTGGTGAATCCGGTTCTACCTTGCGCTTTTTCATTCCTTTGGGAGCAAATCTTGGCTGTCCGCTGACCTTTATCGGTCACGGCAAGCTGGTATCGCGTCCTTTGCAGGCGTATTACGATATTTTGGATAAGCAGTTTGTGCAATATTTTAATGATAATGGCAATCTGCCGTTGACGGTTAACGGTCACCTGATGCCGGGTAAATTTGAGCTGCCGGGAGATGTCAGCAGTCAGTTTGTCAGCGGTCTGCTTTTTGCTTTGCCGTTATTAAAGGGTGATTCCGAAATTATCATTACTTCGCCGCTGGAATCTGCTTCTTATGTAGATATGACGCTGAACTGCTTGGCGAAGTACGGTGTTAAAGTAGAAAATGTAGATGGTGCACATCGTCATTATCTTGTGCCCGGCAAGCAGCATTTTAAAGCGCAGGACAGCAAGGTTGAGGGCGATTGGTCGCAGGCAGCCTTTTGGACTGTCGGCGGTGCTTTGGGCGCAGGCATTACGGCAAGCGGTGTTGACTTTGCTTCGCTGCAGGGTGATAAGGCTGTTGTAGAAATTATGCAGCGCATGGGTGCTGATATTGCCAAAACAGATGACAGCGTAACCGTAAACAGCGGCGCAACGCAGGCAACGATAATAGACGCTTCTAACTGTCCCGATATTATTCCTGTGCTTACAGTTCTGGCTGCAGTCAGTGAGGGAACAACGAAGATTATCAATGCAGGACGCCTGCGTATCAAGGAATGCGACAGACTGGCGGCTATGACGAGTGAATTGAATAAAATGGGCGCAGCTATTACGGAAGAACCGGAAGGTCTGACAATTACCGGTAAGCCGGAAGGATTGCGCGGTGGTGTAGAGGTAGATGCCTGGAACGATCATCGTATTGCTATGAGCCTGGCAATTGCTGCGCAGTGCTGCGCCGAACCGATTACATTAACCGGTGCAGGCAGTGTAAGCAAGTCTTACCCTGATTTCTGGGAGGATTACAAGAGCGTAGGCGGAAAAATTGAGGTGCTGGCATGAGCGGAATTTTTGGCATGAATATAAAAATGGCGATATACGGCGAATCGCACGGAAAGTCCATCGGCGTAGTGTTGGATGGACTGCCGCCGGGACTGGCGCTTGATGAAGCGGCGATTTCTGCCGAAATGGCGCGTCGTGCTCCCGGACAGAATGCGTTGAGCACAGCACGCAAGGAAAGCGATATGGTAGAAATCCAAAGCGGCTTCTTCAATGGCTTTACGACAGGTACACCGCTGTGCGCACGTATCGTCAACAGCGACCAGCATTCCAAGGATTACAGCATTCTGGCAGATAAAATGCGCCCCGGTCATGCGGATTACGCAGGCCATGTGCGTTATCAGGGCTTTAACGATTATCGCGGCGGCGGGCACTTTTCCGGTCGACTGACGGCACCGCTCGTTTTTGCCGGTGCTGTGGCCAAGCAGGCGCTGGCACAGTACGGTATTGTTGTCGGTTCGCATATTCTGCAGATTAACGATATCAAAGAAGAACGCTTCAATCCTATGGGTGTAAGTGATGCAGAATTAGCCGAACTGCATGCGAAAAAGTTTGCTGTTATGAATGACGCTGTCGGCGCAAAAATGCAGGAGCGCATTTTGCAGGCCAAGAGTGAGCTTAACAGCGTAGGCGGCGTAATTGAAGCCATCGCACTGCATTTGCCCGCAGGTATCGGCGCACCGTATTTTGATTCCGTGGAAAGCATGCTGAGCCATGCGCTGTTTTCCGTTCCTGCTGTTAAAGGGGTAGAATTTGGCGATGGCTTTGGCTTTGCCGGGCTGACGGGTGCTGAAGCAAATGATGCTTTGCATTACGTTGATGGCAAGGTGCAGGCGCTGACGAACCACAACGGCGGCGTTACCGGCGGTATTACCAATGGCATGCCGTTGGTAGTGCGCGTGGCCATTAAGCCGACACCGTCGATTGCGCGCGAGCAGCAGACAGTGAGCCTTAAGGAGCATGCTGATACAACGCTGGCAATTGTCGGCAGGCATGATCCCTGTATTGTGCAGCGCGCTGTGCCTGTTATCGAAGCAGTGGTAGCGTGGACGCTGTGGGATTTACTTTTAGAAGCGAAGAAATGGGAGAAATAAGATGCAGGAGCTTGATTTAGAAAAAATCCGCCAAGAAATAGATAAGGTTGACCAGCAGCTGGCAGACGTACTGGAAAGCCGTCTGCAGCTTGTTATGCAGGTGGCTGCCTATAAAAAATCCAAAGGACTGCCTGTTAAGGATAAAAACCGTGAGGCTAAGGTTATCGAAAAAGTAGCAGGCTTTTTGGAGAACAAGGAATATTCCGTGGCTGTGAAAAATATTATGCGCGGTATTATCGATCAGGCCTGCCTGTTGGAAGAAACTGCGCTGTCGGAAGCAAACAACAAAACCTATGAGGTTGCTTGCTTCGGTCCTGCAGGCTCCTTTACGCATCAGGCGTTAGAGGAATATTTTCATGGACGCCGCTACAATCGTCATCACTTCCAGACCTTTGAAGAGGTAATTTCCAGTATCAGCGATGGTACTATGGATTACGCCGTGCTGCCTATTGAAAATTCTTCGACAGGCGGTATTACCGAGGTATATGATTTACTGCGCCAGTATGATTGCAGTATTGTAGGCGAGCAGTGCGTAAAGATTGAACAAAATCTTTTAGGCTGTGAGGGTGCGTCACTTGGCACGATTAAAACAGTGTATTCGCATCCGCAGGGCTTGAAGCAGTGCGCTGATTTTTTTCATGACTATCCGGATATAGAGAAAATTCCATATTTCAGTACCTCCAAGAGTGCGGAGGAGGTTGCTGAAAAGCAGGATATAACCTTAGGCGCTATTGCCGGCAAGCAGGCAGCAGAGCTTTATAATTTAAAGATTATTGCGCCGGCCATCAATAGCAACAGCAACAATTATACCCGCTTTGTTATTATCGCCAAAAAACCGGAAATCGTAGCGAACGCGAATAAGATTACGCTGATTGTTGCCGTGAAGCATGAAACAGGCTCACTGTATAAAATGCTTGCCAGCTTCTACCATATGGGTCTGAATATGCTGAATCTGGAATCGCGACCGATTGTCGGCAAAACTTGGGAATACTTTTTCTACATTGATGTTACCGGTAATTTGGCAGACCCGCTGGTTATTGATGTGATGGAAGAAATAAAATCGAAGAGCACCTATTGCAAGGTTCTTGGCAATTATCGTGCTTACGAGCGAAAGGAATAAACAGATGAAGCATTACGGACTTTTAGGCGGCAAGCTGGGACACAGCCTTTCACCGCAGATTCACGAGCTGTTTTTTAAGTATACAGGCATTGAGGGCGATTATACGCTGCTAGAAACTCCGCAGGAGGATTTGCCTAAGCGCATGGAGGAGCTGCGTGCCGACTATGCAGGCAGCAATGTTACCATTCCGCATAAATTGCATGTTATGCCGCTGTTGGACAGTATTACGCGTGAGGCTAAGGCTATCGGCGCTGTAAACACGATTAAGTTTGATGAAAATGGTGCTGAAGGCTACAATACCGATTACTTCGGCTTTGGCAGAATGCTGGAATACAACAATATTGATGTGCGCGCTAAGCGCGTTGCGGTGCTGGGTACCGGCGGCGCTGCGCGTGCGGTTGTCAAATATATGGTTGATAAGCGTGTCGGCAAGCTGTATCTTGTTACGCGTGACGTTGCGCATGTTGATAAGGATTTCCTCAAGATTGCGCCTAAGTGTAAGTTTATTGATTATGACGGCTTGGCAGCGCTGACCGGCGATGTGATTGTCAACTGCACGCCTGTGGGCATGTATCCCAAGGTTAACGCTGCACCGGTTACGCCTGAGGAAATCAGCAATTTTGATGCTGCTGTCGATTTGATTTATAATCCTAAGCAGACATTGTTCTTGAAGCAGGCTGCCGAGGCGAAGATGCAGACTGTCAATGGTCTGTTCATGCTTGTGGCACAGGCTGTGGCTGCGCAGGAAATCTGGCAGGGCAAAAAATATGACAGCGAGCTTATCGTCAAAATCATGCAGGATTTGGAGCAGACTATATGAAAAATATCGTGCTGATTGGTATGCCGGGCTGCGGCAAAAGCACCTTTGGCAAGCGCATGGCGAAACGCTTGCAGCTGCCGTTTTATGATGCCGATTCTGTCCTCGAAGAGCGTGAGCAGCGCACGATAAAGGCTTTCTTTGCGGAAAGCGAGGATGCGTTCCGCGCAGCGGAAACGCGCACGCTGGCGTATCTGGCGGAATGTGACGGAGCTGTTATTGCAACAGGCGGAGGTGCCGTAAAGCGTGCGGAAAACATGGAGCTGCTGAAGCGCGGCGGTGTTGTGATTTTTATCGACCGCAAACCGGAAAACATCATCGGATGTATTGCCGGTGATGCGCGTCCGTTGCTTGCTGCCGATAAGCAAAAGCTTTATACTTTATATAACGAGCGTATTGCGCTGTACCGCCGATATGCGGATTATACTATTGATAATAACGGCGATTTCGGCAGAGTTCTGCATGAGCTGCTGAATATTGCCGCTAAGCTGGAGGGATAAAGATGCGTAAAATTTTAGTTTTAAATGGTCCTAACATTAATATGCTGGGCATCCGTGAAAAAAATATCTATGGCCGTGATGATTATGACAGCCTGTGTGCTTACATACGTTCTGCGGCTGATCGCCTTGGCGTAGAGGTGGAGCTGCTGCAGAGCAATTATGAGGGCGATATAGTTACCGCTATTCAGAATGCTTACGGTCATTTTGACGGCATTGTTATCAATCCGGCGGCATTTACGCATTACAGCGTAGCGATTCTGGACGCATTGAAGGCAGTAAATATTCCTGCTATAGAGGTGCATATCAGCAACATCCATCAGCGTGAGGAGTTCCGCCATCATTCTGTAACGGTGGCAGGCTGTGTCGGCCAGATTTGCGGCCTGGGCTTTGCCGGATATGCCTTGGCAATGGAAGCGCTGAGTGTGTATGAAGCAAAATAGTATATAATAATTTTGGTAAACAGTCTTCGTAGCTTTGCTTTCGGAGGCTGTTTTGTTATAATGAGTATAGAGTAATATTTGCTGACAAAAGTAAGTTTGACAATTGAATTTTCACAATAGTAAGATAACATTAAATTAATTCTTGGAGGTGACATTATGAGTAAACGTGTAGTAATCGTCGGTGGGGTGGCCGCCGGTATGAAAACGGCGGCGCGCTTGCGCAGGCTGGATGCCGAAGCAGAGATTATCGTGCTGGAACGCGGACCGCAACTGAGCTATGGCGCCTGCGGCTTCCCGTATTTTATCAGTGGTGAGGTTAAGAGCATGGACAGCTTTGACCATACACCGCAGGGAGCCTTACGCAACAGCGGTTATTTTGCGGCGGTGAAGGGCGTGGATGCCCGCTGCGGCTGTAATGTGCAAAAAATAGACAGAATGCAAAAATGCGTGCATTATATGGAAAAGGGAGAGCTGAAACAGCTGTCGTATGACGTGCTGGTGTTGGCAACTGGCAGTACGCCGGTGAAGCTTCCCTTGCCTAATGCTGATGCCGCAGGTATTCACAGCTTCTGGTTCCCGTGGGATGTTGAAGCGGTAGATAAGGAAATTGCCGAAGGCAACGTTAAGGATGTAGTTATCATCGGCGCAGGCTTTATCGGTCTGGAGCTGGCAGAAGCTTTTGTGCGCCGCGGTTTGCATACAAGCGTTCTGGAACAACAGGACAGACTGCTGCCGCAGCTGCTTGATGAGGATATGGCAGCACTGCTGTTGCGTGATACGAAAAATCCGTTGCTCGACATTTATCTGGAGGAAAGAGCAGGTGCCTTTACCATAGAAAACGGTAAAGTTAGCGGAGTGCAGACAGATAAACGCGTAATCCCGGCACAGTTGGTTATCGTTGCCGTCGGCGTGCGTCCGAACGTGGAGCTGGCGCGTGAGGCCGGCCTTGTTATAGGTCCGAGCGGTTGTATTGCGGTTAATGAATACCTGCAGACGAGCGACAGCGCTATTTATGCCGGAGGTGACTGTGCGGAAAATACTCATCGTGTCAGCGGAGCCAAGGTGTTTGTGCCTATGGGTTCTACCGCCAACAAGCATGGCCGCGTGATTGCGGATAATATTTGCGGAGCGCGGAAGCAATATCCCGGTGTCCTGGGGACTGCCGCCTGTCGCTTCTTTGCGCAGGAAGCTGGGGCAACTGGTTTGAACGAGCGGACTGCACGGCAGGCCGGTATTGATTTTGCAAGCGTAGTTGTACCAGGCTCTGACCGTTTAGGCTATATGCCGGGAGTAGGGCGCATTGTGCTGAAGCTGTTGGCAGAAAAGAGCAGCGGACGCGTATTGGGTGCGCAGGCTGTCGGAGCGAGCGTAGCGAAGCGCATTGATACATTGGCGGCGGCAATTTCTTTAGGTGCAACGCTGGAGGATTTGTCCGGACTTGATCTGGCTTATGCTCCGCCGTTTAATACGCCGATTGAGAATATCGCAACGGCAGCTAATGTCCTGCAAAATAAACTTGACGGACAGCTGCGCAGCATTAATCCTGTAGACTTTGAAAAGAATCGTACGCAGGAGAATTATTTATTCGTTGATGTACGCACGCCGGCAGAGGTAGCAGCTAAGCGTATTGCCGACATTCCGTCGAGAGTAAATCTGCCGCTTGATACCTTGCGTACAGCGGATATCAGCAAGATGGATAAAGAGCAGAAAATAGTTACAGCCTGCCAGATTGATTTGCGTGGCTACGAAGCGGAGGTTATTCTGCGCGCCCGTGGCTTCCGTGATGTTTACAGCCTGGAGGGAGGCATGAGCGGTTGGCCGTATGCGACGGAAAGCGATAAAGACAAAAAGTGAGCATTTTAATATTGTTATGCAAGGAGGAGAAAAGCATGAGTGAATTTAGCGAAAAAATGGGCATGGCAGCAGGCAACAATTTTAAGAGCGGTTATAACTGCTGCGAAGCGATTGTGGAAACCTTCCGCAAGGAGGCGGGCGTGAATATTGATGATAACGCTTTCCGTCTGTGCTCCGGGTTTGGCGGTGGTATTGGTCATGCGCGCGATTTGTGCGGAGCGATGGCAGGCTGCGTGATGGTCATCAGTACGTTGGCAGGCCGCAATCAGCCGAGCGAGAAGCCGTTGGCAGAAATTTATCCGTTAACGCTGGAGTTTCATGAGCGCTTTGCCAAGGAATTCGGCTCCTGTGCCTGCGGTGATTTGATGCCCTACGAGTTTAATACGCGTGAGCATTTGAAAAATTGCCTGAAGCTGGTGAATAAGGTGGCTCAGCTGCTGGCTGTGTATCTGGAAGAAAAGGAACTGCTGAAGTAATAATGATAAGCTAAAAGGGACTGTCGCGTAAGTAAAACTTACTTGCGGTGACAGTCCCTTGATTATTTTTTCTATGTGTGAGAATACGTAAATATGTCAAAAGCAATAATAAAAAAATTGCGGAGCGCTTGTTGACGGCAAAAATAATTGGCTATCAAAATAAATTAATTGAAGTTTTTGCCGTCAACATGCTATACTATTCTTAGATACAACGTAACGGAGGTGAGCTGATGAAGTATCTTTCAGTAGCTGAAACAGCGGAAAAGTGGCAGATATCCGAGCGCAGTGTGCGTAATTATTGTGCGCAGGGACGTGTGCAGGGAGCAGAACTGAATGGCAGAGTATGGAGTATTCCGGAAACGGCAGTAAAACCGGAGCGTGTTAATAAGATTAAGCAGGGCGAGCGTAGCTTGTTAAAGGTTCTGCAGGAAGAAAAAGCAAGCAGATATGCAGGCGGCATCTATCATAAAACGCAAATTGAGTTGACCTATAATTCTAATCATATGGAGGGCAGCAGACTGACACATGAGCAGACGCGTTATATTTTTGAAACAAATACGATTGGTGTGGAAAATGAAGTTTTGAATGTGGATGATGTTATTGAAACTGCTAATCACTTTCGCTGTATTGATTTGCTTATAGATAAGGCAAAGACTGCTTTATCCGAAAAGCTGATAAAGGAATTGCACTTTATTTTGAAAACCGGCACGAGTGCTGCGCGTAAGGATTGGTTTGCTGTCGGTGATTATAAAAAGCTTCCGAACGAGGTTGGCGGAAGAGATACCGCTTTGCCGGAAGAGGTTAGCGAGCAGATGCGAGCGCTTTTGGCAAAATATAATGCGAAAAAGAGTAAGACATTTAAAGATATTTTGGATTTCCATGTGCGTTTTGAAAGGATTCATCCGTTTCAGGATGGCAACGGACGCGTTGGCAGGCTGATTATGTTTAAAGAGTGCCTGAAATATAATATTGTTCCGTTTATTATAGAGGATAATCTGAAAATGTTTTACTATCGAGGCTTAAAAGAATGGGATAAGGAAAATGGTTATCTGACGGATACCTGCCTTGCTGTACAGGATAGATATAAGGCATATTTGGACTATTTTAGGATTGAGTATTGAGCAGAAAACGAGGTGCAGCTATGTCAGCAGAAAAGAACTGGCAATTTGAGCTTGAAGAATATATCAAACAAGGCGAGAAGCGCATCATGGACTCCTTGCAGAAAAAGGATTATATCCGTAGAGTAGACGGAAAGAGATATGGAAAATGGGAAATATTGATTTGAATAACTAGTAAGAAAGAGGGACTGACAATGGCTGAAAAGAATAATGCCAATATTGGCTTTGAAAAACAAATTTGGGATGCTGCCTGTGTGTTATGGGGGCACATTCCTGCAGCTGAATATAGAAAGGTAATCATCGGATTGATTTTCCTTCGCTATATTTCCAGTGCATTTGAGAGAAAATATAACGAGCTTGTTGCAGAAGGCGAGGGCTTTGAAGAAGATCGTGACGAGTATTTGGGTGAGAATATTTTCTTTGTCCCTGAAAAAGCAAGATGGTCTACGGTTGCAGCTGCGGCTCACACTCCGGAAATCGGCACAGTCATTGATGAAGCAATGAGAGAGATTGAAGCGGAGAACAAATCGCTGAAGAATGTGCTCCCGAAGAATTACGCAAGCCCGGATTTGGACAAGCGAGTTTTGGGTGATGTCGTTGACCTGTTCACCAATATGGATATGTCTGATACCGAGGAAGGCAAGGATCTTCTGGGCAGAACTTACGAGTATTGTATTGCACAGTTTGCTGCTTACGAAGGTGTGAAGGGCGGTGAGTTCTACACACCGTCCAGCATTGTTAAGACAATCGTTGCAATTCTGAAGCCGTTCAATAATTGCCGTGTATATGACCCGTGCTGCGGCTCCGGTGGTATGTTTGTGCAGAGCGTGAAGTTCATCCAGGCACACAGCGGCAATCGTCAGAGCATTTCCGTTTATGGCCAGGAATCAAATGCGGATACCTGGAAGATGGCAAAGATGAATATGGCGATTCGTGGCATTGATGCAGACTTCGGTTCGTATCAGGCTGATACGTTCTTTAATGACCTTCATGCCAACCTTCGTGCAGATTTCATTATGGCAAACCCGCCTTTCAATCTGTCCAACTGGGGTCAGGATAAATTGCAGGATGATGTCCGCTGGAAGTACGGAACGCCGCCGCCTAGTAATGCCAACTACGCATGGATTCAGCACATGATTCACCACCTTGCACCGAATGGCAAGATAGGCTTGGTGCTTGCGAACGGCGCACTGTCTACGCAGTCCTCCGGTGAAGGTGAGATCAGAAAGAATATTATCAACGCTGATTTGGTGGAAGGTATCGTCGCCCTGCCTACGCAGCTGTTTTATAGCGTGACAATTCCTGTTACGCTCTGGTTCATTAGCAAAAACAAAAAGCAGAAAGGAAAAACGTTGTTTATTGATGCCCGTAAGATGGGCTATATGGTTGACCGCAAGCACAGAGACTTCACTGATGAAGATATTCAGAAACTGGCGGACACCTTTGAAGCATTCCAGAACGGCACTCTGGAAGATGTGAGGGGATTCTGTGCAGTAGCCGATTTGCAGACTATCGAAAAGCAGGATTATATTCTGACTCCTGGGCGCTATGTTGGCATTGAAGAACAGGAAGAAGATAGTGAACCGTTTGATGAAAAAATGGCTCGCCTGACTTCGGAGCTTTCTGATATGTTTGCTAAGTCTCATGAACTCGAAGCAGAAATCCGTAAGAAGCTGGGGGCAATTGGATATGAAATTTAATATTTGGAAAGATTATCCTAAAATGCCACTGCCAGATGTACTTTCATTTATTGTGGATAATAGAGGGAAAACAGTTCCTACTACAGAGAATGGACATATATTGATTGCAACGAATTGTGTAAGGAATGAAAACCTATATCCTTCATACGAGAAGATACGATTTCTTTCGGAAGAAACTTATCAGACTTGGTTTAGAGCACATCCGTTACCAGGAGATATTTTATTCGTTTGTAAAGGAACACCAGGTAGATGCTGTTTAGTACCTGATCCCTTAGATTTTTGTATCGCTCAAGATATGGTGGCTCTTAGAGCAAATCAGGACATTATATATAATTACTTTCTCTTGGCAGTATTAAGAAGCAGAGAGATTCAGTTGCAAATTACTAATAATAGTGTGGGTGATGTTATTCCGCATTTCAAAAAAAGTTTTTTTGACAGAATAATGATTCCTGTACCGCCTCTTGATATTCAGAAGATAATTGGAAATTATTATATGGCTTTTTCAAATAAGATAGAGATAAACAAGAAGATAAACGAAAATTTAGGTGCTTAAATGTCAAGTTTAGAAACATCAATCTCTCCGGACATCAGCTTAGGTAGCAAAGAGTCTCTTAGTGCTATGAGCCTTTGCTTTTCAATCGAGTTGTTTAGTATCGACTGATACATTGGTTCTACAATTCTAATAAATGTATCGGTATCATTTGGGGACAATTTAAAAACCTGCTCCGTCTCAAAATCTTTGGTAATGATAGCATCAAAAACAGCTCCACTGGCTTTATGTTTCAATCTATCTATTGCTTTCAATGTGTAGAAATACACCAGAAGCTGATGGATACCTTTTCCGATAAGAGCATAGCAAGATTGATTCATTGCCATGGGAACACCTGCTATTCCTACTTTACCAACTGTACCTCTTGCGGTAACAAAAACCGTGTTTACCGGATATAGGCGACTGTTACAATGTAGCAGACCATCTTCCGTAATAGTCTTTTCGGTTGCAAGAGTATACGGGAAACCGACATCTTTGGGAGTAAAGAACGGAATGTTGCCATTCCAATAGGTGCTTTCACGAGTTTTTGGAGTTCCTCCACCAAGAACCTGAATCAAATCTGTAAAATCAATCTCAGTGTTAGATTGTTCATAGTAATTGCTAAATAAAGCAAGGGATTGATGCTCTAAATTTTCGTTTACGACCTACCCCATAACTTCTGCGAGTGGCAGATGTTTATACTGAGGATTGCCACTCCATAGTCATTCCCTGATTATTAAAGGAGAATAGACTATGAATGATGAATTTGTAAATGATGTGCTGCGAGATATGCTGGCCTATCTTGATAATAGACAGGCAGAGCAGCTGCGGCGAGTGCTGAAGCATAATCTTTCCGGATATGAGATTCAGCGAAAAACAGATAGTACAACTGAGGATCCAAGTACAGAAAATGCACGGTTGACAGGTGCGTTTCTTTCGGCAAAGCGAATTGAAGGGTGCTCTGAAAAGTCACTTTCCTACTACCGAAAGACAATCGAAACCATGTCTGAGAAAATAGGAAAAGGAATCACGCATGTAACAACCAATGATCTGCGTTCGTATTTGACCGACTATCAGTCAGAACGAAAATCCAGCAAGGTGACAATTGACAACATCCGCAGAATCTTATCCAGCTTCTTTTCCTGGCTTGAAGATGAAGATTACATCTTAAAAAGCCCGGTACGCAGGATTCATAAGGTGAAAACAGCTGTGACCATCAAAGAAACCTATACAGACGAAGCACTGGAAACCATGCGTGACCATTGCGATTCTTTGCGTGATCTGGCGTTGATTGATATGCTGGCATCAACCGGAATGCGTGTTGGCGAATTAGTGCTTCTCAATCGGGATGACATCAACTTTGAGGAGCGAGAGTGCGTGGTGTTTGGTAAAGGCAGCAAGGAGAGAATGGTCTACTTTGATGCCAGAACCAAAATCCATCTTCAAAACTATCTTGCGCAAAGAACGGATAGCAACAATGCCCTGTTTGTGTCACTGAAAGCGCCATACGAAAGGTTGCAGATTGGCGGTGTGGAATCAAGACTGCGTGAACTGGGCAAGCGGCTTGCACTGCCGAGAGTGCATCCGCACAAATTCAGACGAACCCTCGCTACGATGGCGATTGACAAAGGAATGCCTGTGGAGCAGCTGCAACGGCTCTTGGGGCATCAACGAATAGATACGACCTTGCAGTATGCAATGGTCAAACAGAGCAATGTTAAAATTGCTCACCGCAAATACATAGGTTAGGAGTGTGAATCATGAAGAAGAGATTTCTTAGAGATATTGCTGAAATACAAACAGGCCCATTTGGAAGCCAACTACATAAAGAAGATTATGTTGATGTAGGAACTCCTATTGTGACAGTTGAACACTTGGGAAGCAGGGTGTTTTCTGAGCAAAATTTACCCATGGTTTCTGAGGCTGATAGGAGTAGATTGAGTAAATATGTTCTCAAGAAAGGTGATATTGTATTTAGCCGTGTTGGGTCAGTAGATAGATGTTCGTTTGTTGACCAAAAACACGATGGTTGGATGTTCTCCGGTCGTTGTCTTAGAGTTCGTCCAAGTGAAGAAGTTGATTCATTGTTTCTATACTATTTCTTTTGCCTGAATACAACAAAGGAATTTGTTCGGAGCATTGCTGTAGGTGCAACGATGCCTTCTATTAACACAAAGTTGCTTGGCGAAGTAGAAGTAGTTTGTCCTGAAATTGAAGAACAACGAAAAATCGCTGATATTCTTTCAAAAATCGACGACAAAATCGAAGAAAATCAGAAGATAAACGAAAATTTAGAGCAGCAAGCCAAAGCACTTTATCAGCAAATGTTTATCGAAAATACGAGTCCGGATTGGATTGAAGGCTCTCTAAGAGACATCGCTGATATTACTATGGGGCAATCCCCAAGCGGCAGCAGCTATAATGAGGACGGCATAGGCGCAATCTTTTTTCAAGGTCGTGCAGAATTCAGCTTTAGATTCCCAACTATCCGCCTTTATACCACTGAGCCAAAGCGAATGGCCTGTGCAAATGACATCCTGATGAGTGTCCGAGCACCGGTCGGAGATCTTAATATTGCTCATACAGACTGTTGCATCGGTCGGGGGCTTGCAGCTATTCATTCTAAAACGAACCATCAGTCTTTTGTGCTTTACACGATGTTCTCGCTCAGAAAACAGTTGGATGTATTCAATGGCGAAGGTACAGTGTTTGGCTCTATAAATCGCAGTTCACTGAATGATATGCCAATTCTCATCCCCTCCGATGAGACAATCGAGGAATTTGAAAGGATAGTTGCTCCTATGGATGCAGCAATCCGCAATAATTATGATGAAATATGCCGTTTGCAGGCTATCCGTGACACTTTACTTCCTCGTCTTATGTCTGGCGAGCTTGATGTCTCCAGCATCGACCTTTAAGCCGCTAAATTTTCGTTTAACTACAAAACAGAAAGGATTTTAATTATGGCTATTAACTTATCCATCGAACAAGTAAAAAATTTACTTAAAAGGGCAGGACAAACTATTTCAAGTGAAAATCGAACAGGAAATGATTTGGGAACTGTATTAAAACTTACCAATGGTTGCAACGTGAATTGCTGGGACAAAGGAACAGTAAATTGTCAAGGGAAAAATTCATCTGAAATCGAGAAATTATTGTCTTTACAAACAATAGGAGTGCCACAAAACAACAAAGTTTTTGTTGTTTATGGGCACGATAAAAATGCGAGAACACAATTGGAAGCAATGCTTCGCAGATGGGATTTGGAACCATTAATTTTAGACCAACTCCCATCCGACGGAAGTACTATAATTGAAAAGCTGGAGAAATATACAAATCAAGCTGATTTTGGTATCGTTCTTGCCACACCTGATGATATTGGATATGCAAAAAACAATGAAGCAAATAAGAAGTATCGTGTAAGACAAAATGTAGTCTTAGAATTAGGAATGTTGCTCGCTGCAAAAGGTCGTTCAAAGGTGGCAATTTTATTATCACAAGCAGAAGATATGGAATCACCTTCGGATATTAATGGTCTCATATACATTCCCTTCAAAGACAATGTCGAAGATGCTGCCATTTCACTTGCAAAAGAAATGAACAAGAACGGATATACAATAGAAATATCCAAACTGTAAAAAGGAGAATTGAAAATGCCGGGATTATATACCGAAGCCGATTATGAAAATTCAGTAATCGAGCTGTTCAGAAATGATTTGGGATACGAGTATGCATACGGTCCAGATATAGAAAGAGATTTTTACAGTCCGTTATATGAAGAAGTTCTGCTTGATTCTCTGGACCGTTTGAACAGAGGGTTGCCCGATGATGCCATTCAGGACGCATTATTTAAGCTGAAGAACTTTGAAAACGGCGAACTGGTGCAGAAAAACACTGTCTTTATGGATTACCTGCAAAACGGCATTCCTGTGCGCTATTTTGAAAAAGGCGAGGAACGCTCCTCCATCGTCTATCTTGTTGACTATAAAAATCCCGACAATAACTCCTTTATTGTAGCAAATCAATGGACTTTCATCGAAAACAGCAACAAACGCCCGGATATTCTGCTTTTCCTGAACGGAATACCGGTTGTTATTGTGGAACTGAAATCTCCGTCCAGAGAAGAAACCGATGCTTCCGCTGCATACCGGCAGCTCCGCAACTACATGAAGGAAATTCCCTCCATGTTCATCTATAATGCCATTTGCGTTATGAGCGACCAGATGACCTCCAAAGCCGGTACAATTACTTCCGGCGAAGATCGCTTTATGGAATGGAAAACAGTCGATGGAAGCTACGAGAACACGCAGTACGCACAGTTTGATACCTTCTTTGAGGGAATGTTCCAAAAGGAACGCCTGCTTGACCTGATAAAGAACTTTATCTGCTTTTCTAACGAGGGTGTGAACTCCTTTAAAATATTAGCTGGTTATCATCAGTATTTTGCTGTAAGAAAAGCAATCGAATCGACTAAACGAGCTACCGTTACCGATGGTAAAGGCGGTGTGTTCTGGCATACGCAGGGCAGCGGCAAGTCGCTGTCGATGGTATTCTATGCTCATTTGCTCCAAGAAGCCTTGGATAGTCCAACGATAGTTGTGCTGACAGACAGAAACGATTTGGACGATCAGCTTTTCGGACAGTTTGCAAAGTGCAAGGATTTCTTGCGTCAGGAACCGGTACACGCCACTTGTAGAAAACTGACAGAGACTTCGAGTAAAAATGATGTTGGATTAAAAGATTGGTTGGAAGGTAGACAAGCTAACGGTATTATCTTTACGACTATGCAGAAGTTTGAGGAATCTCACGAAGCCCTTTCTGAGCGCAGAAATATCATCGTTATGGCAGACGAAGCCCACCGTGGACAGTACGGCTTGACCGAAAAGATTAAAATGACCAAGAATGAGGACGGTGAAGAAATCGCCAAGCGTGTTGTAGGTACTGCACGAATTATCCGAAACAGCCTGCCGAACGCTACATACATCGGTTTTACCGGAACACCGATTTCCTCGAAAGACCGCAGCACTCGTGAAGTGTTCGGTGACTACATCGACATTTATGATATGACGCAGGCTGTTGAAGATGGTGCAACCCGCCCGGTTTATTACGAAAGCCGTGTCATTAAGCTCAACCTGGATGAAGCTACGCTGCGCATGATTGATACCGAGTATGAAATCATGGCGCACAATGCAGATCCTGAGGTTATTGAAAAGAGCAAGAAAACACTGGGACAGATGGAAGCCGTATTGGGCAACGACAACACCATAAACTCTCTGGTCTGCGATATTCTTGACCATTACGAGAATTACCGTGAAGGTCTGCTTACAGGCAAAGCGATGATTGTGGCATATTCCCGCCCGATTGCAATGAAGATTTATAAGCGGATTCTGGAGCTGCGCCCTGACTGGACGGAAAAAGTCGGTATTGTTATGACCGGCGGAAATAACGACCCTGAAGAATGGCATGATATTATCGGCAATAAGCGGCACAAGGACGAGCTGGCGAAAAAATTCAAGGACAATAACAGCCCGATGAAGATTGCCATTGTCGTTGATATGTGGCTGACAGGCTTTGATGTTCCGTCTCTGGCTACCATGTATGTATATAAGCCGATGAGCGGATACAATCTGATGCAGGCAATCGCCCGTGTCAATCGTGTTTTCCGTGACAAGGAAGGCGGTCTGGTAGTTGACTATGTAGGCATTGCTGGCGCATTAAAGCAGGCGATGAATGACTACACCACCCGTGATAAGAAAAACTATGGTGATACGGATGTTGCTAAAGTCGCTTATCCGAAGTTTATTGAAAAGCTCGGTGTTTGCCGTGATATGTTCCATGGATTTGACTACACCAAGTTCACAACCGGAACAGATCTGGAAAGAGCAAAGACCATTAGCGGTGCAGTGAACTTCATTATTGCCCGTGAAAAGGATAAAGAAAAAGATACATTTATCAAGGAAGCGCTTATGCTTCATCAGGCTCTTTCTCTTTGTTCTTCCATGGTGTGCGAAGCTGACCGCTTTGAAGCTGCGTTTTTTGAGTCGGTGCGTGTGCTGGTGCTGCGACTGACCAATGCGGGAACCGGCAAGAAAATCTCTCTGCCTGAAATGAACGCTCGTATCAATGAGCTTTTGAAGCAGAGCATCAAGAGCGAGGGCGTTATTAACCTGTTCTCTGATATGCAAGAGGAATTCTCCTTGTTTGATCCGAAGTTCCTTGAGGAAATCAGCAAAATGAAGGAGAAGAACCTGGCAATCGAGCTGCTGAAAAAACTGATAGCGGAACAGGTATCTGTTTATCGAAGAACGAATGTGGTTAAGTCTGAAAAGTTCAGCGAAATCATGCAGCGAGCAATCAATGCATATCTGAATGGTATGCTCACCAATGAAGAAGTCATTGCAGAAATGCTGAAACTCGCAAAACAGCTGGCTGAAGCCCACAAAGAGGGAGAACAGCTCGGTCTTACAGCCGATGAATTGGCATTCTACGATGCACTTACAAAACCGCAAGCAATCAAGGACTTTTACGAAAATGAAGAACTGATTGCGATTACAAAAGAATTGGCGGATACACTTCGTAGAAATAAAACGATTGACTGGCAGCGCAAAGAATCTGCCCGTGCCAAAATGCGTACCCTTATTAAGCGCCTGTTGAAGAAACATAAATACCCGCCGGAAGGTATGGCGGATGCTGTTCAGACCGTAATGACGCAGTGCGAGCTTTGGACGGATAATAATGATATGATGAGTGATAAGGTCGTTTCCTTTCAGGAACATAAGACGTATATTTATGAGTCAAAAGCAACGTACAGTTTGGCTGCTGAAGAAACAGCTCCATATGGAACAAATAAGGACAAATGACGTGAAAAATATTTCATACTATAGCATCTTATATAGAGAAAATAATGATAAGAATTATGTGAAAGCGAGGCGATGAGTGTGCTAATGAATACAACTGAGTATCTCTCCATTATCGAAAATATCAAGAGCGAAATTAGGGCTGCACAGTACCGTGCAGCAGTTCATGCGAATGCAGATATGTTGCTCCTTTATCATGATATAGGTTGTGTGATTAATGAACATAAATCATGGGGCAACAAGTTTATTGACAATCTTGCCACTGATATTAGGATTGTTTTTCCAGAAAGTAAGGGATATTCTGTTCGTAATCTAAAATATATGGCAAAATTTGCTGAGATCTATCCAGATCGGGAATTTGTGCAGACGGTGTCTGCACAAATTCCGTGGTCCCATAATATTGCAATTTTGGAAAAAGTCAAAGACCCACAACAGCGTATATGGTACATTGATAAAACGGCTGAAAATGGATGGTCTCACAATGTTTTGATTCATCAAATCGAAAGCGGTTTGTATCAGCGGCAGGTTCTGGCAGATAAAGTTACAAATTTTAATCACCGTTTACCGTCTCCGCAAAGTGAACTTGCGGTGCAGACAATGAAAGACCCATATGTATTTGATTTTATTCCTTTCCGGGAGGATATGCTCGAACGGGATATTGAGCAGGCACTTGTTAGGGATGTCACAAAGCTCCTTCTGGAGCTTGGAACAGGGTTTGCTTTTCTGGGAAACCAGTATCACCTGAACGTAGGCGGCGATGATTTTTACATTGATTTGTTGTTCTATAACCTGAATCTTCGCTGTTATGTAGTTATCGAATTGAAAACCGGTGATTTCAAGCCGGAATATGCTGGTCAGCTAAACTTTTATCTGTCAGCCGTGGACGGCATTTTGAAAAAAGAGCAGGATAATCCGTCCATTGGCTTGCTTCTGTGCAAAAGCAAAAACAATGTGGTTGCAGAATATTCACTCAAGGATATTTCAAAGCCGATTGGTGTAAGCGAATACAAAATAACCAGTAGACTGCCGGATGATCTGGAAAAGCAACTGCCATCTGTTGAAGATATTCAGAAACGGATTAAATAAGGCTCTAATTAATTCTTAAGTTTTAGAAAGGACACACCAATGCATAAAATTCTCTTTATCTGCCATGGCAACATTTGCCGTTCACCGATGGCAGAATTTTTATTGAAGGATATTGTAAAAAAACGCGGCATTGCCGCTGATTTTGAAATTGCTTCGGCAGCGACGAGCAGGGAAGAAATCGGTAATCCCGTACATTATGGTACGCGTAACAAGCTGGCGCAGCTTGGCATCAGCGTGGCAGGCAAGCATGCAGTACAGGTAACGAAGCGTGACTACGAATATTACGATTTGCTGCTGGTGATGGACAGCAATAATATTCGTAATTTACGGCGCGTAATCGGTGAAGATACGCAGGGTAAGGTGCATCTTTTGCTTGATTATACCGGTCGCAAGGGCGCAAGCATTGCTGACCCCTGGTATACCGGTGACTTTGAAGTGACCTATGATGATATCATGGAAGGACTGGAAGGCTTACTGAAGTATTTGAAATATTAAAACAAACAAATTTCCGCACAAACCGTTAATAAGTTAACATAATTTACCATAAAAATAGATAGAATTAATCGAAAACGGTATTTTGCTTGTTTGTTTTGGACTGTGGTGCTACAATAAGTGTTACGGTAAAATAATATAGTTTCCAATGAAGAGAGGTTTTTAAACATGAAATTCGCAACACGTATGGAGCGTATGCAAGCTTCTGAAATCCGCGAGCTGTTAAAATTAACTGCTCAGCCTGATATTATTTCCTTTGCCGGTGGTCTGCCTGCACCGGAACTGTTCCCTGTAGAAGAAATTGCCAAGGTTTCTCATGACCTGGTACTGAAGGAAGGTCGTCAACTGCTGCAATATGCAACTACCGAAGGCCGTCCGTCCCTGCGTGCCAAAATTGCTAAACGCATGGCTGATAAATATCACACTAACGTTGACCCTGATGACATTCTGATTACCACCGGTTCTCAGCAATGCCTGGATTTCGCAGGCAAGCTGTTCCTGGATCCCGGCGACGTTGTTCTTTGCGAAAGCCCGTCCTATCTTGGTGCTTTAAACGCATTCAACGCTTACCAACCGAAATTTGTTGAGGTTCCGACCGATAACGGTGGTCTGATTCCGGAAGAATTGGACAAAATTCTGGAAACCACTCCGAACTGCAAATTTATCTATGTAATTCCTGACTTCCAAAACCCGACCGGTCGTACCTGGTCCATGGAACGTCGTCAAAAATTCATGGAAGTTGTTAACAAACACAACCTGCCTGTACTCGAAGATAATCCGTACGGCGAACTGCGCTATGAAGGCACTATCCTGCCGTCCCTGAAATCTATGGATACCAAAGGCCTGGTTATGTTCCTGGGCACCTTCTCCAAAATCTTCTGCCCGGGCCTGCGTCTTGGCTGGATCGCTGCAGAGCACAGCCTGCTGAGCGAGTTTGTTAAAATCAAACAAAGTGCTGACCTGCATACCTCTAACTTTGACCAAGGCGTTGCAGATGCTTACATGGAACAATATGACCTGGATGAGCACGTTAAAGAAATCGTTGCTCTGTACAAACATCGTCGTGATCTGATTCTCGAATCCATGGAGAAATACTTCCCGGCTGGCACCGAATGGACTCATCCGGAAGGTGGTCTGTTCCTGTGGCTGACCTTCCCTGAAGGCGTAAGCGCACGCAAAGTATTCAACAAATGCATCGAGATGAAGGTTGCCGGCGTTATCGGTGATGCTTTCTATCCGAACCAGAAGACTGACCGCAGCATGCGTATCAACTACTCCAACATGCCGGATGACCGCATTGTTGAAGGTATCCAACGCATGGCTAAAGCAATCAAAGAGTGCATGTAATTCTTTGACGGCTTAAGCTGTCTTGTAAATTTTACAGCTGATAAAAATTTAACCCCTGCAGAAAAATTTCTGCAGGGGTATTTTGTATATATGATGTTTTATGCTTTAGCAGCCTTTAAGGTTCTTTCGAACAGAATGTATAAAACTCCGGCAGCCTCGTCACTGAATTTAAAGATACTGTCGGTACCATCGGTGTGATGGAAGGTTACAATGTTGATGCCGTCAAAATCAGCACCGCTGAGAACGTTGAGCGGGATATGGAAGGCATTTTTCTTACCAATGTAAACTAAACGTTGGTTAGTAAGGAAGAACACGCCAAGCTCTTCGATAATAATCATTTCTTCGGTGAATTTGGGATGCTCGATTTTTTCGCCCTTGAAGGCAACTGTTTCGTCAATGCGGAATTTGCGTGTCAGCTCATAGTAATTGTCCTCGCGTTCTATCATTTTGTTTTGGCAGAGACCGCAGTTGGTATAGGCGTGGCAGATTTCACCCGGGTTGAGCGGGAAGGCATCCTGCTTGATATCGCCTAAAGGCATATGCTCTGCATTCCACAGGCTACGGTATTTTTCCAGAGCGCTGACAATATTATTCTTTAATTCGTAAGGGATATCCAGAGTTGCGCAGTCGGCACGCAGGGCAGCTTCTTCTTCCGGAGTATAGCGCTGTGCGTTGCTGATTTCATCAAACTTCAGGTTGAAGTGTGCTTGGAAAACCTGTTTACGCATGGAAAGACTGTCTTCGTAGTCATAGCCGAATAAGTCATTCAATTGTTTGATATCCAGCTTTTCGGTGCCTGCAAGCAAATCGCGGCAGCGGATAAAATAAGCAGCTGTTTTTGCTGCCTTATCAGCCTGCTTTGCCAGATGCGGCGGCAGCTCCAAAATTTCAGCTAAATGTGCAAGCTGCGCCCAAAGGCTGTCTTCTTTATTTTGTACTTCAGTGAAGATAACATCTGCCAGCTTGCGGTAAATGCCGCTGCGTTGGTTGAAATTATCATCGTTGAATTTTACGCCCCATTTTTTTAGAGCGTGATGTACATCATCAGCACTGACAGCCAAAGCGTCGGGAGCTGCAGCCAACAGATTGTTGAGCTCCTTCCAGCCGTTTTCGGTAGGCTTGCTGCCGAATATTTTTGATAAAAAGCCGCATTCTTCTAATTCTTGCATGCTATAAGGTTTCAAATTCTGCACTCTCCTTTACAGGCTCAAGGTCTGCATTTTGATTTTTACGCTGATAAAGTTGTCAGCGATTTACTTTATCGCTAACAATACGAATTTAATCTAAACAATATTATACGCTAAAAGTGTATCTATTGTCTAGAAAGAAAAAACTTCGCCATTTATCTGCTGTGACTATCTGCCTGCGTTGTGTTATAATAGCAATTAGAGAGATGAGAGGGAGATAAAATGTCAATACAAGCTTTTACTTCTGACAAAAAAAGCAGCTGGAAGGCAAATTTGCCTGTATTGTGGCTGGGAGTATTTTTATGCTGCGCCAGCTATACTATGTGCATACCGTTTTTGCCTGTTTATCTGCTGCGCGAGCTGCATGTTGCTCAACCTGACGTTAACTTCTGGGCAGGTATTACCTTTGCCGTAACCTTTATGGGTTCTGCCGTGATGGCACCTTATTGGGGCGCTTTGGCTGACCATGTCGGGCAGAGAAAGATGGCGATTCGCGCCGGCTATGGCCTGGCGCTGACCTATTTTCTTACCGGCGTCTGTCAGGATGTCTATCAGCTTCTGCTTGTGCGTATTGTGTGCGGTGTTGTTGCCGGCTTTGTGCCTGCCTGCATGTCGATGGCATCTTCATCCTTACCGGAGGAGCGCATGGGCTGGGGCATGGGACTGATGCAGACTGCGGTAGCCAGCGGCACAATCATGGGACCGTTGATGGGCGGTTATCTGAGCAGCTGGTTTGGCATGCGTGCTTCGTTTTATGTAGGCAGTCTGGCCTTGTTTATTGCTACGAGTGCGGTTGTATTTATTGTCAAGGATATGTCCGTACTGAATAAGGGCGCGCGCGAAGCAAGTAATCTGCTGGCTGATTTAAAGAATGCTTTGCATAACAAGGGCCTGTTGTATATTATGGCTATGTTCTTTGTGGTGCAGACCTGCATAATGCTGATTCAGCCGCTGATTACATTGTACGTAGGCGAGCTGATGCATGATATGGGTGATGCTGCTATCAAGATGTCCGGTGTAGTTTTCTCGCTGTCCGGCATCACTGGCATTTTGGCGGCGCCGTTTTGGGGAAAACGCGGCCAACGCTTCGGTTATGTGCGCGTTTTCTGTATTGTAACCTTTATTGCCGGTTTTATTAACCTTTTCCAGGTGTTCATCAATACTGTGTGGCAGTTTGCAGCTATTCAGTTTGTTTACGGCCTGTTCCTGGCAGGTGCTGTGCCTAATATCAATGCTAACCTGACGCGTGTTACTGCTGCTAATATGCGCGGTAAGGCCTTTGGCCTGGTTACGAGCGCGCAGCAGTTTGGCGGTGTTGTAGGACCGCTTGTTGGCGGTGCCTTGGGCAGCTTTATGAGCTCGCGTTATGTGCTTGTGTTTGCTGGTTGCGTGCTTATGAGCGTAGCAGTGTACTCTTATTTTACGCATGTGCGTGGAGCGGAGCATGAAGCTGCAAGCTAAAAGTTTATACGTATAAAATAAAAGACCATTGCTGCATGCAAAATGCGGCAATGGTTTTGTTTTGGAAAAAACATTATGGAGTGCTTTTTAATCTTTCGGTTTAGCAGTCAGCCATTGGCGTTTTTGCTCACTTTGCGGGAAAAGCTGATGGTCAAACCACATATAGAAGAAGCGTTCTGCCGGCACAATGCTGTAGCCGTCCTGCAGATGGTCGGTAGTATCATAGGGATCTGCCATAATAAGCACATCGTCACTTTGGTGTGCGGTGCCCATGCTGTCATAACCGATAATGACACGCCAATGCCCGCCCCAATCGACGTTTTCTACAATAATAGGTGTGTTGTTTTTCAGATTGCTCTCGACAAATTTAAGGAAATCCTTATAGTTGTCGGGAGTTTTATCTTTGATGGAGGAATGAACATCCCAACCGATTTTTTCAAAGTAGTTTACCATGCCCTTGGTGTTGGTACCGACGGTTTTGCTGCTGCCCATGATTTTGGCAACGGCCAGCTCATCATCAAGCGTTTGGCCATTGTAATATTTTACTACCATATTTGCAGCGGCCGGACCACAGGTATAATGAGTGATTTGCTGCGTAGTGGCAAATTTCGGCAAAATAGTAAGATGCTCGTCAGATTGCATATTATAAAAATCAGGATGTTTAAAATAGGGTGAATCCTTGATATCGTGTTTGCCTACGAATTGTGCGGCACCGGCTGCAGGTGTGCTTCCGGGAGTGCCGATGGGCATAGGGGATTGCTGCAAAAGATAATTAAGGCCGCCCAAAATGACTATCAGGCAAACAATGGCCAGTAAAATGCGTTTTGTTTTCATAGCTGCTCTCCTAAACTGAGTGTAGTTTTACGCTTAAGATGCTTATTGACTGCTGTGAGCAAAGCTTCTTTTTCGTTGGGAAGATTGCCGGATTGGATGCGTTCCAACAGATAGAATAAAATATTTTTGATTTCGGACTGGTGAACAAGCTCCAACAGCTCGCGTCCGCCGATGGCAAGATCCTTGGTGCATACAGGCATGCGTGTGCGTACCAGCTCCACAACCTGACGGCCTAAAAGGCGACCTTCGGCCATCAGCTGCTCGTTTTCGCGGGCGTGGGTTGCTCCCATATCCGCAAGAAAAACCTCGACCAGCAGACTGTAGGCTTGTGTCAGCTCTGCCTGCGTGCGAAAACCGGAGTTGGCGGCTTCGCTGCGCACCCAGCGCAGCAGGGTGCGCTCGCCGGTGAGCAGCATAGGCGCGAAGCGCATATGCTGCGCTACCAGCCAGGTCACCAGATGTACGAAGCTTTTGTTATAGCCTAGGCGTGCCAGGATAGCCTTAGACATTTTGGCGCTTTCTGCTTCGTGGCCGGGATCGCTTGGCTGTCCTTCCTTGTTCAGCTTGCGTACATTCGGCAAACCCTTGCCTAAATCGTGCAGCACCAACGCCCAGCGGATGGCTAAATCGCGCGGGCTGTTGTCAATCGCCAGCAGTGTGTGCTCCCAGGTGTCGTATAAATGAAAGCGCGGATTTTGGTGCAGACCTAAAAGATGCAGTGCTTCCGGCAGAATGGGAATAATAGTATCGCAGCCGTTTTCACGGGCATGACAGCTTGCATCTAAAAGACCTGTTGCCATCATCAGCATTAAGCCCTTGCCTGTATATTCGGATGTAAGGAGCTTTTCAAGCTCCTTGCGTACACGCTCCAACGAAAGGCCGGCGCAGCGTTCAACCGGAAAGCTGTAGCCATGCGGCAGGTAGTAGGGCGTGTTCGGCGCACCGCAGGCAGGCAGTGCTTCGCAGCCTGCCTGCTCGTACGTAAAGCCAAGCTGTGCCACAAAGCGGCAGGCACGCAGCATACGCAGCGCATCCTCATGAAAGCGTTGCTTAGCGTCACCTACAGTGCGTAAAATCTTCTGCTGTAAATCCTGCTGACCGCCAAAGTAGTCATACAATGTGCCGTCCAGTGATAGCGCCATAGCGTTGACAGTAAAATCACGGCGGCTCAAATCCTCGCGCAGACTGCTGCAAAACCAGGTTGCGGCAGGGCGATGCATGTCGTCATCGTTATAGCGTTCGCCGCGGAAGGTTGTTACTTCGGTAGCAACGCCGTTGATAACAATGACTACGCAACCGAAATTGTGACCTAATTGGTCAACAGTTTTCCAATCATGTTGCTTGCAAACTGCCAAAACCTGCTCCGGCAGAGCATTGGTGGTAATATCGTAATCATCCGGTGATTTACCCAAAAGAAGGTCGCGTACTGCGCCGCCGACAAGATATGCTTCATAGCCGGCAGCATTCAAAGCAGACAGTATTTTTTTTGTATAACTGGGAAAAAATAAATCAGGCATTTTACAAATCTCCTGCCGGCTTAGTATTCTATACCGTCATCCTTGAGCCGGTATTCTACATTAATACCGAAATACTCCCAAAGAATTTCCTTAAGCTCAGCACCTGTGTTAATTTTATAGCGGTACTTAACGCGACCGCCGAGGTAAAATTTTAAATAGTTACCGCGGATGGTAATATTGCAGTCCTCGCGGAAAATAGACAGCTTTTTGCTTTTGATAAACGGTGAGTTTGGATGTGCGTCGCACCAGAAGCTGGCGGTAATAAAGTCTTTGTCTATCTGCGGCTCTTCGGTAAAGCCAAAGAGGCGTTTCCAGATTTTGCCGCGTTCCTTCTGCCAAAGCAGCCAGCCCCAAAATTCACTGCGGGTAAACTTGTATTGGCTGATGCCGTCGCTTTGAATCAGTCCTTCCGTGATTTCCAGCGGTACACGCGGGCTTTCGCTGTTCACGCCGACATCGGTAAGATAGCGCTTATCGCCTAAAGCTACACACATTACGCGGTGGCGGCGCAGCTGGTAGGTTTCCATTTTATCGATAAAGCGGGCGGAATAGCTGGTCACATCAAAGCTCAGGGATTCCAAAAGCCAGTTGTAAAGTCCGTTCAGCTCAAAGCAGATGCCGCCGCGGTTATGCATGATAACTTTATTGAACATATCCTGTCTTTTGAGCGAGGTAATTTTGCCGTTAAGACAGTCAAAATTTTCATAGGGGATATATTTGAGGTGCGCGTCCTGCAATTTAGTCAGGGTTGCTAAATTAATAGCCGGCTCGAAATCGTTGAGCTGCAGCTTGCGCAGGTATTGTTGTATTTGCAGCTTCTTCATCGGCCGTCCGTTGATATCTGCATAATTTGGCAAAGCAATCATCTCCATCATCAAGGTCATGGCGTCAGCTTAGCCATGAAACCTGTCTAATCTTCTCTCAATTATTTATTGTAACATTTATTTTGCAGGAAATAAACTATTTTGCTTTAAAGAGTGGGAATAGCATAGTCTATATCTGCACAGAGGCGACAATAAAAAGACTATTCCTATATGGAATAATTTTAATGCCAAACAAGAATAAAATAAATAAAACTACTGTTTTACAAAGTAATTCCTAAGTGTTATTATATAAATGGCGATTCTGTTATATTTAATATTACCGTTGTTACACTCTCAAATACACTCTCAAATAAATTTTTTGGAGGTTTCCGATGGCTCTGTTATCCTTGGGTTTTTTACTTCTGGCAATTATGCTTGGTTTTATCCGTAAGATGAATACGGGTCTTTTGTGCATAGCTTTTGCCTTGCTTTTGGGACGTATGGCAGGCATCAGTGATGCAGAAATTATTAAAGGCTTCAATGCTTCTTTGTTTCTGATGCTTTTGGGTGTAACCTATTTGTTCAGTCTGGCACAGATTAACGGCAGTCTGGATTTGCTGGCACAAAAAGTTATTTCCTTGGCAGGTAAGCGTGTTTACCTGATTCCGGTCATCATTTATGTATTCTCGATTATACTTGCTGCGCTGGGACCAGGTTCCGTACCGACTATGGCGATAATGATGGTATTTTCTATGTCCTTGGCAGCAGAAATGAAAATCAGTCCTGTGCTGCTTTCAACCTTAACTGTTTTGGGTTCTTGCGCCGGTGGTTTATCACCGCTTGCTGCTACCGGCATTATCGGTGCGAATCTGTGCGCAGAGTTTGGCTTAACCGGTATTGAAAATGATTTTCTTATGAATGGTATTCTTTCATTTACTATTTATGCCGTTATTATCTATATTTTGTTGGGAGGCTATAAGCTGCGTTCTGCTGCTGTGGAGCAGAAAAAAGAAGTTCCCTGCTTTAACAAAAGGCAGCTGACGACTATTGCCGGTATTGTAGTGATGGTGCTTATGGTTATGCTTTTGCGTATTAATGTTGGACTAGTCAGCTTTGCAGTTGCTGCGGTATTGTCCTTTTTACGTGTTTCCGATGAGAGCAAAGCTATCAGGCACATTCCTTGGAATACGCTGCTGCTGATTACCGGTGTCGGTGTTTTGATGCAGCTGATTATAGATCTCGGCGGTATTGAGGTGCTTTCCAATGTGCTTGTTTCGCTGATGAGCGCTAAAAGTGCTGCCGCTGTTATGGGACTTACCTCCGGTATTATGAGCTGGTTCAGCTCAAGCAGCGGTGTTGTTATGCCTACGCTGCTGCCGACTGTGCCGCATGTTGCCCAGCAGCTTGGCGGGGTGAATGAGTTCGAATTGGCTTCCTCGATTACAACGATTTCACATGTCGCTGCCATCAGTCCGCTTTCTACAGGCGGTGCGTTGGCGTTGGCAGCATATGCTTCGGCCGCTAATGCTAATCAGAAGCAGCAGCAGAATCTGTTTATGAAAATGTTCGGCGTTTCTGCGCTGGGCGTTTCCGTGTTGTGTGTTTTCTCTTATTTCGGCATGTTCCATTGGCTACTGTGAGGTAAAAATTTTATAATAATCTTTTGGTCTTCGTGCATATTTAGATATGTGCGAAGACTTTTTTGTTGCAGCGTGCATAAAAAATGCACGTTAATTACAGTAATACCAAAAAGCCGCCGGATTGGAGAAAAATCTCCTGAGCCGGCGGCTTTTTTTGTGCCTTACGGCACCATGATAAATTCTGCTATAAACACTACTGCGCAGCAGCAGCAAGCCACATGAAAAAGGCTCATGCCGCGCCAGGCGGTGGCAATGCCGACGCCGAGGGCAAGAGCACCTGCAGCAGGTGTTTGTGTTTCCTGCAGGATAGCAGGAAAGGTCATTACTGCGAGCGTCGTGTAGGGGACATAATATAAAAAGGAACGGATGAAGGGATTCTTGATTTCCTTACGGATGAGTGTGAGCGGAAGCACGCGGATAGCGTAGGTAACAAGTGCCATGACTGCAATATAAATGTAAATATTGTGTTCCATGTGCTAGTCCTCCTTTTGCTGGGACTGTACCGGCCTAAGCCAGGCTGCAGCCGCTGCGATGACTACAGTGAGGATAATGGTACGTGTACCGCCGGTAAGCTGTGCCAACGGCTGCAGATATGCTGCTGCGAAGCTGGCGACGAAGCTTGTGATTACAACAGTGAGAATGATACGGCTTTCGCGTGCCGGCGGAATGATAATAGCAAGGAACATGCCAAACAGTGCTACACTCAGTGCGCTGACAATGCGTTCTGGCAGTGCTGCACCGGCGATAATGCCGCAGGCTGTGCCAATCGACCAGCCAGGAATTGCTACTGCCATGCCGCCATAGTAATAGTATGGATTCAAAACACCGGGACGGGAGATAGCGATACCGAAAAGCTCATCCGTTACAGCGAAGGCCATAGCCAGACGATGTATAAAGCTTTGCGCTGTACTGAGCCTTTGGCTCAGCGCGCAGCTCATCAGCATGTAGCGTGCATTGGCGATGAGGGTGACCAGTGCTATTTCGGTATAGCTGGCATTTTGGCCGATGAGGGTAATGGCGGCAAATTCACCGGCTGAAGTGTTGTTGAGCAGGCTTGTTAAAAAGCCCTGGAATACAGAAAGACCGGATGAACGGCAAATAATTCCCAGAGAAAAGGCTACGGCAAAATACCCCAATCCTATGGGGATGCCGTCGTGAAGGCCTTGGCGGAAGGCAGCCGTATTGCTTGAAACGTTATTAGTATATACAGAATCAATATTTTTAGTTGAAATTTGCATCATAATACACCACAACAATCGTAAGAAAATCCAAAAAACAAAAAAATCAAAATATAATAATGCCAAGTGTTGGAAATTATACCCGTAAGCCCCAAACGGAAGGCTTACGGGTATAAATGCTTTGGTAAACGCTGAGGGGATGGCGCTTGCCGATATTTTTATTTGAGCAGCTCCTGAGCAACAAGGTGACCCATTTCAGAGGTAGAGACCTTCTTCAGGCCTTCTGCATAAAGGTCTGGAGTGCGGTAGCCTTGCTCCATAACTGCGTCAACAGCTGCTTCCATTGCGTCTGCTGCTTCATTTTGGTTCAGGGAGTAGCGCAGCATCATAGCAACACTGAGAATGGTTGCCAGCGGGTTAGCAATGCCCTGACCGGCAATATCAGGTGCGCTGCCGTGGATAGGCTCGTACATGCCAGTGCCGTCGCCGAGGCTGGCGCTCGGAAGCAGGCCGATGCTGCCTGCAATCGTGCTGGCTTCGTCACTGAGGATATCGCCAAAGATATTGTTGGTCAAGATAACGTCGAACTGCTTAGGATTCAGCACTAACTGCATAGCGCAGTTGTCAACATAGAAGTTGTTCAGCTCTACTTCAGGATAATCCTTTGCCTGCATTTCGGCAACAATTTTACGCCACATACGGCTGGAGCCCAATACATTGGCTTTATCAACGCTGGTTACCTTACCGCGGCGTTTTTTGGCAGCTTCAAAAGCAAAACGGGCAATGCGTTCTACCTCCGGACGGGTGTAAAGCTCAATGTCGCTTGCTTCCTCAATGCCGTCAGCGTTGAGGTGTGCTTCGGTATGCTCACCGAAGTAGATACCGCCGGTAAGCTCACGTACGATTAACAGGTCGGCGCCTTCGGCACGTTCTGCTTTCAGCGGAGAAAGATGCGCCGTGAATTTGGAAACGGTCATCGGGCGCAGGTTGCAGTACAGGCCCAAAGCCTTGCGGATACCAAGCAGGCCTTTTTCCGGACGGATATCCGGAGCAACATTATCCCATTTCGGTCCGCCGACAGCACCGAGCAGCACAGCGTCAGCAGCCTTAGCACTGGCAATGGTTGCTTCCGGCAGGGGAACGCCGGTTGCATCGATTGCGCAGCCGCCGATGAGCTGCTTGTCATATTCAATTTCAAAGCCGAATTTTTTGGCAGCAGCGTCGAGAACCTCTACAGCTGCATCAACTATTTCTACACCAATGCCGTCACCTGGCAGTAAGCAAATCTTCATTATTTGTTTTCTCCTTTAATATAATTAATCAGGCCGCCGCAGTCTGCGATATGCTGGATGAATTCCGGCAGCGGTTTTGTTTTGATCGTAATATTTTTGTTGAGGATTTTGATTTCACCCTTGTTTACATCAACGTCGATTTCATCGCCGGGTTCAATCTTTTCTACGTCGGCGCCTATTTCCAGCACCGGCAGGCCGATGTTGATAGCATTGCGATAGAAGATACGGGCAAAGCTGTCTGCTACAATGCATTTGATGCCCTTAACCTTTAATACTACAGGGGCATGCTCACGGGAGGAGCCGCAGCCGAAGTTTTTGCCTGCTACGATGTAATCGCCGGGTTGTACGTTGGCAGCGAAGTTAATTTCCAGGTTTTCCTTCGCATCCTCCATAGCGTGTTCTGCTAATTCCTTGAAGTCGGCAATGTTCAGATATCTTGCCGGAATAATAACGTCTGTATCGATGTGGTCGCCGTAACGCCAAACTTTGCTCATTTTACTACCTCCTCAGGGCTGGTGATATAACCGGTGATGGCACTGGCTGCAGCGGTATAGGGACTTGCCAGATAAACCTCGCTGTCGACATGGCCCATGCGGCCGCGGAAGTTACGGTTGGTGGTGGATACAGCACGCTCGCCTGCTGCGAGGATGCCCATGTAACCGCCAAGGCAGGGGCCGCAGGTCGGAGTAGAAACGGCAGCACCGGCATCAATAAAGGTATCAATGTAACCGCGGTGCATTGCCTCCTGATAAATCTGTTGGGTTGCCGGGATGATAATCATACGCACATGGTCGCATACCTTGTGGCCTTTGAGAATTTCGGCAGCCTGTTCAAGATCTTCCAGACGTCCGTTGGTGCAGGAGCCGATGACAACCTGGTCGATTTTGATTGCATGACCTTCCTTGGCAGGATGGGTGTTTTCCGGCAGATGCGGATAAGCAACAACGGGAACAAGCTCGTCGAGCTTAATATCGAGTACGCGGGCATATTCAGCGTCTTCGTCGGCAGTAACTGCTTCCCATTCACGGGTTACTCCGCGTTCCTTTAAGAATTCAATGGTTTTTTCATCAACGGGGAAAATACCGTTTTTGCCGCCGGCCTCAATAGCCATGTTGCAGATAGTCAGACGGTCGGCCATAGAAAGCTCGCTGACGCCTTCGCCGGTGAATTCCAAAGATTGGTAACGGGCACCGTCAACGCCAATCATACCGATGATGGTCAGGATGATGTCCTTGCCTTTAACGTATTTCGGCAGCTTGCCGGTCAGGTTAACCTTGATAGCCTGTGGAACCTTGAACCAAGAGGTACCGCTGGCCATAGCACAGCCGATATCGGTCTGGCCCATACCGGTGCTCAGTGCGTTAAGCGCGCCGTAGGTACAGGTGTGGGAATCGGCACCGATGATGATTTCGCCGGGAGCAACAAGGCCTTTATCCGGTAGGAGCGCGTGCTCGATACCCATCTGGCCCACTTCAAAGTAGTTTTTGATTTCGTGCTTGCGGGCGAAGTCACGCATACGCTTGCTCATGGTTGCCGATTTGATATCCTTGCAGGGGGAGAAATGGTCCGGAACCAGAGCAATTTTGTTTTTATCAAATACCGGCTTGCCGATTTTTTCAAATTCGTTGATAGCCGGAGGACCGGTAATATCATTAGCTAATACTAAATCTACTTGAGAAACAAGCAGGTCGCCGGCGCTTACGCTGTCGCGGTGAGCGTGCTTGGCTAAGATTTTTTGCGTCATTGTCATTCCCATAAGATTAACCTTCTTCCTTATAATAAAAATAGCCCCTATCTGCGCTTGCAGATAGGGGCGAAGTTTTTTCGCGGTACCACCCTAAGTTGTACTTAATTTTCCCGATTAGCGAATCGGCAGCGTAACGTGCTGGAAACGTCTGCTCCTACTTGGTTCAGAGAAGCTGCTCGCGGGTGAGCTTCTTTGCCTGCTTGCCGGCGGCTTGCACCATACGCCGTCTCTCTGAATGCTGGGGCAGGTAAATTTTCCCGGTCATTGCATTTTGTTCTTAAATTAAAACAAACACATCACTGTGTTCTTCACATTATCGCAACAATTTCGTGGTTTGTCAAGTGTGAAAATGGAAAAATGCCTAGAAAAACATTTAATGTGCATCTGAAATGGAAAAAAGTATTGCTGAAGTGCAAAGGAGTGTAGGGGTATAAAAAATGCTTCTTTCAGAAAATTACCTTTTACAGAACTTTTGTCATGTAAATAAATATACATGTATACAATTTGCAATCGTAATAACGTGGTATTATAATTAAAATTACAGTCGTTATGGTGGCCTTTAACAGAAACACTAACGGAACTGCTAATAGATTTATTGATAAAATGCTTTGAGAGGGGAATTTATTATGAATACTTCGCTGCCCAAAAAACAGGGATTGTACGATCCTTGGTTTGAACATGATGCCTGCGGTGTTGGCGTAGTTGTCAATATTAAGGGCAAGAAGTCTAATAAAATTTTACGATAGGCTTTGGTGGTTTTGCATAACATGGATCATCGCGGCGGTCAGGGAGCAGATATGAACTCCGGTGACGGTGCCGGTGTACTGCTGCAGATTCCGCATAACTTTTTTGTCAAAGAATGCGCGAAGCAGTACTCAGCGAAAAGCCGCAGCTTTTATATAACTACTTTAAACAGCTCTTTGCGCAGGTAACAAATCCGCCGATTGATGCCATTCGTGAGGAGGTTTTTACGGATACAACCAGCGGTATCGGTCCGGAACTGAATCTGATTGATCCACAGCCGGAACGCTGCTACCCTGAAGGTATTTGAGGAGGTGAAGGCATAATGGGTAAGCCGACCGGATTTATGGATTACAAGCATGCGGAGCTTGCTTTGCGTGCCCCCGAAGAAAGAATTAAGGATTGGCAGGAAATTAAGACGAGCAGCCTGCCGCACAAGGAAGCACTGCGCTGCCAGGCAGCGCGCTGTATGGATTGCGGTGTTCCCTTCTGCCATAGCGGTGTGATGATTAACCACATGGTTTCAGGCTGTCCGCTGCACAATCTGATGCCGGAATTTAATGATCTTGTTTACCATGGGATGGATGATTATGCCTATGCCCGTCTTAATAAAACCAACAATTTTCCGGAATTTACATCTCACGTCTGTCCTGCTCCCTGTGAGGGTGCCTGCACAGCTGGTGCTTTTGGCTATGGGCTTTGTGGGCAGCGAAGAGCGACTGCTCGAGGAATTCAAGCTGGCGAAGGCACCTAACGGCAGCATAGCGGCTGATGACAGCAGCTATGCGACCAATGTGCCTGGCGTTTTAGCCGCCGGTGACGCACGTCGCGGACAGAGCCTGGTGGTGTGGGCTATTGCCGAAGGGCGTGGTGCCGCACATGCGGTTGATAAATTTTTGCGTAAGTAAGCTATAAGATTCTCCTTTCCTTTTATAAACGTGCTTGCAGCTTTTGTGTATAAAAAATAGCTGCAGGCACATTTTTTATTAGCTGTAGCCTTGAAATAGGTAACGGCTACAGCAATGCACCATCTGCGCCATATAAATCAGAAGTGAAATCTTCGCAAACTCAAAGCTTTTCTGCGGATTTGCTTTTTCCCACGTTGCACTTTCTCTGCAAGATAAGCTATAATATAGATAAATATACCTAGCAATAGCTAAATTTACGATATAGGAGAAAACAAAATGTTTATTGACAGAGCGAGAATTTATGTAGAAGCAGGCGATGGCGGCGACGGCATGAGCAGCTTCCGCAGAGAAAAATTTGTAGAAAAGGGTGGCCCGAACGGCGGTAACGGCGGTCGCGGCGGTGACGTTGTCCTGATTGCGGATAAAAATCTCAATACCCTGATTGATTTCCGTTACAAGAGAAAATATGTTGCCAAGCGCGGCGGTCAGGGTGGTACTAAAAACTGCACCGGTGTACGCGCTGATACCGTATTCGTTAAGGTGCCGATGGGCACCTTGGTACGTGACGACGCTACCGGCGCCGTTATGGCAGACCTTGTTGAGGATGGCCAGACCTATGTGGCTGCTAAGGGCGGCCGTGGCGGTAAGGGCAATGCCTGCTATGTTACCAGCACCAACCGTGCACCGACCTTTGCCGAAAAGGGCGAACCCGGTGAAAACCGTTGGCTGAAGCTGGAACTGAAGCTGTTGGCTGACGTTGGCCTGGTAGGCTATCCCAGCGTAGGCAAGTCCAGCATTATCGCACAGGTGAGCGCTGCCCGCCCCGAAATTGCTGCCTACCATTTTACAACGCTGTCCCCGGTTTTGGGCGTAGTACGCTTGGATGAGGAGCGCAGCTTTGTGCTGGCGGATATCCCCGGCCTGATTGAGGGTGCGCATGAGGGCGTTGGCCTTGGCCATGACTTCTTGCGTCACGTAGAGCGTACTAAGGTACTGCTGCATATTGTTGACGTTGCAGGCGTTGACGGCCGTGATCCGATTGAGGATTTTGACAAAATCAATACAGAGCTGGCAGAATACAGCGAGCGTCTGGCACGTCGTAAGCAACTGGTTGTTGCCAACAAAATGGACCTGCCGGAAGCGCAGGAAAACTTTGAGCGCTTAAAGGAATACGTTGAAGCTAAAGGCTACGAAATCTGTAAGGCAAGTGCTGCTACCGGCGAAGGTCTGCGTGAGCTGATGTTTAAGGCTTACGACCTGCTGCTGCAGTATGTTCCGGAAGAAGATGAAGAAGACCTGGCACGCTTTGACGAGATTGATCCGGACAGCTATGAAATTGTTGTCGGAAATGATACCGACTGGGAGGTTCGTGGCAAGAACATTGAGCGTCTTGTTGCCATGACTAACTTTGATAATGATGAGGCACTTTACCGCTTCCAGCTGATCTGGAAACGTCTTGGTATTGATGAGGCGCTGAAGGAGAAAGGCGTACAGGAAGGTCAGAGTGTGCGTATTAGGGATATGGTTTTCGACTACAAGGATTGATCCTGCGGATAACGCACCGTCTGCGTCATGAAATTTACTTGACGTACGAGGAGTACGCCATCGTAAATTTCATTTAGCATCCGGCACATTCTCCACAGTCTCTAAAAAGCAAGTGTGCGGATAATACCATCTGCGTCATGAAAATTCCTTGACGTACGAGGAGTACGCCGTCGTAAAATTCATTTAGCATCCGATACATTCTCTGCGTCCTTGGCGAAAGAGACGTATTGCGGATAACGCAAAAAATATAAAAAACTAGAACTGCAGGTGAGGGGAAATGTTAAACAATGAAGCAAGCCGTGAGGCTTTAAAAAAGGCCAATCGTATTGTCATTAAGGTTGGTACGAGTACGATTACCTATGCCAACGGCAAGCGCAATTTCAGTCAGATTGATCGTCTGGCACGTGAAATCAGCGATTTGCAGAATCAGGGCAAGGAAATGATTCTGGTTACCAGCGGTGCCGTGGCTGTGGGCGTGGACCGCATGGGCTTGCCCGGAAAACCAAAAACTATTCCCGGCAAGCAGGCCGCTGCTGCCGTAGGCCAGGGCGTTCTGATGCACACCTACGAAAAATTCTTTGCCGATTACGGTCAGATTGTGGCGCAGGTGCTGATTACCAAAACAGAGGCTATTGACCGCCACCGTTATACCAATACGCGTAATACCTTTATGGAGCTGATGCGTCAGCGTGTTATCCCTATCGTCAACGAAAATGACGTTGTGGCGCTCGACGAGCTGAAAATCGGCGATAACGATAATATGTCTGCCCTTGTTGCAGGCATTGTGGATGCTGATCTTGTTATCATTTTGTCGGATGTGGATGGCCTGTATACCGCTAATCCGCAAACGCATCCCGATGCGGTTATTGTGCCTGAGGTTGCGGAAATCACTCCGGAGATTGAGGCAAGTGCCGGCGGTGTCGGCTCTGCCCGCGGTACAGGCGGTATGGCGACTAAGATTCAGGCTGCCAAGGCTGCGACAAGCAGCGGTATTCATCTGGTAATTGCCAGCGGTACCGAGAAGAATGCCATTACCCGTGTGCTGCAGGGTGAAGAGCTGGGAACCTTGTTTGTGAGCCGTGAAAACCGTCTGCAGTTCCGCAAGCGCTGGCTGGCCTTTGGTGCCAAGATTGCCGGCAGTATTGTTGTGGATGATGGCTGTGCTAAGGCTATTCGCAAGGCCGGCGGCTGTAGTATTCTGCCGGCAGGTGTGTTTACCGTGCAGGGTGAATTTTTGCCGGGCAGTACGGTGAGCGTTATTGATAAGGATGCGCATGAGCTGGCGCGTGGTTTAGTGCATTATTCTTCTGCCGAGCTGGAGCAGATTAAGGGCTGCAATTCCGGCGAGATTGCAAATATTCTGGGACATAAAAATTTTGATGAGGTTATCCACCGCGATGACTTGGTTATTTTATAAGGCAGGGTGAGGATTATGGCAACGTATGAATTGGTGAAGGCTAAGGCGCAGGCTGCAAAGCAGGCTGCAGCAAAGCTTGCCGTTACTTCTACCGCAGTTAAGAATGCGGCACTTTTGGCGATGGCTGCTGCGCTGGAGGCACAGCAGGCTGAAATTTTGTCTGCGAATGAGCATGATATGACTGCTGCTGCAGCCAAGGGCATGAAAAGCTCAATGCTGGACCGCCTGAAGCTGACAGCCGAGCGCATCAGCGGTATGGCTGATGGCTTGCGTCAGGTAGCAGGTCTGGCTGATCCTGTTGGTAATGTTATTGATGGCAAAACCTTGCCTAACGGTCTGCATATTACTAAAATTCGCGTCCCCTTGGGTGTTATCGGTATTATTTACGAGGCACGTCCCAACGTTACGGCGGATGCCGCAGGCCTGTGCCTGAAGTCCGGCAATGCTGTTATCCTTAAGGGCGGCAGTGAGGCGATGGAGTCCAATAAAACTGTTGCTGCGATTTTGGCGCAGGCTGCGGAGGGTGCAGGCATTCCTGCGGGCTCTATTCAGTTTATTGATACCAGTGACAGACAGGCTGTGCAGGATTTAATCCATATGAATGGCTTGGTGGACGTGGTTATTCCTCGCGGCGGTGCCGGGCTGATTCAGGCGGTGGTGCGTAATGCCAGCGTGCCGGTTATCGAAACAGGTGCGGGCGTATGCCATACCTATGTTGACAAGGATGCCGACGTGGAGATGGCTATGAAAATTGCTTTCAATGCCAAGGTGCAGCGTCCTTCCGTATGCAATGCGATGGAAACACTGCTGGTGCACAAGGATATTGCGGATAAATTCTTGCCGATGATGCTGATGATGTATAATTCCTCCGCTGTAGAAATACGCGGTGACGAGGCTGTGCAGGAGTACAGCGGTCAGGTGCATCCGGCAACGGAAGAAGACTGGTCTACGGAATACGGCGATTTGCGTCTTTCTGTAAAGATTGTGGACAGCATTGAGGAGGCCATGGCACATATTGCCAAATACGGCACCGGCCACAGCGAATGTATTGTTACGAATAATTATCAGGCGGCACAGCTTTTCCAATATACCGTGGACGCTGCTGCTGTTTACGTTAATGCTTCTACCCGTTTTACCGACGGCAACGAATTCGGCTTCGGTGCGGAAATCGGCATCAGCACACAAAAGCTGCATGCCCGCGGACCGATGGCGCTGCCGGAGCTTACGAGTACAAAGTACCTGATTAACGGTAATGGTCAGGTGCGCAAATAGGTTCTCATGTACTGGAGTTGCTGAATGGTTAGCAATGAAAAACCTCAGGGATGACAGTTGTTACTTAAGGCTGACGTAATATCAGATACTATATTTCACTAAAGCATAATACTTACTGAAATCCGCTTCAATGGCGTAAGCCGGCGAAGCGGTGTTTTGCTTTTGCAGGAAAGCTGTCTGATGCAGGTAAAATTCACATTTTTGCACTGATTTTTATTGCCTGAGGTATATGCTTTAAGTGTAAAATTTGATATAATTAATTGGATAAGATTGCTTTGTTGCTATTGCACAATTTAGGAAGCTGGAGGGAACTCTTTTGGAAGAATTGTATCGTGAAGAATCTGGAACAAGTACGCAAAGAAAAATCTTTGCAGTGATTGCCTTGCTGATGATTGCGAGCCTTTATTGGCATGAATGGACCTGGCTGCAGGAACATAGACGCTTTGATATGCTGGGCTGGGGTATGGATACAGTGCTTTTGGCTCTGTGGATTTGGCGCGTAGCCTTTGGCTATACTCTGATACTCTACAAGGATATGAAGCTTGAGGTAATCAGCCACGGCTTAGGCTTTATTAAACGCAGTTATGTTGTTGACCTGACCCGTACAGAAAGCTTTACCGATAAATATGTAAAGAGCTTTTTCCGCAAAACAGCGATTAAGCATTATATCCATCGCTATAATTCACTTGATGAAAATCCGCAGCGCTTGCTGGTGTTTACCGAAGGTAAGAAAAATAAGCTGGCAGGCTTGCTGTTTAAATCAAGTGATGAGTTTGTTCGTGTATTGCGTAAGGAAATGCCGGATAAATTTATTCAGCTTTAATTGATGATTGTTTTTGATATAGGAGGCTTTGAGATATGGAAACTATAGCTAACGTAGAACCGGTGGTAGTATGCGCCCGCGTTATGCAAATATTTTTTGGTTCTTTTATTTACATTTATCTGATTGCCAAGCTGGTTGGCCCCGATAACAAATTGGCGTGGTTCAGAAAACGTAAAAAATATACCTTCTTTAACCGCCGTGGTATTTTCGGTGAGGATATCAACTTCGGTTATCCTGTATGCTGGCAAGGCGTTCTTGTTTTCCTGGCAATTTACGGCGTAGTTTTCGGCTTTGGCTATTGGTATATTTTCGTACACGCTTATTAAGCTAAATATTTGGTAGAGGAAGGATTTGCTTCAATGGCAGAAATTAGAGGTATTATTGTTAAAAAGCAGGGCGAGCGCGCTGAGGTAAAGGTTGATAAAGCTGAAAGCGAACTGACAGGCCTGCCTAAATATATAGATTGCTGGAACCCGGTAGGTGCCAAGGCCGGCGATGTAGTCGGCGCGGAATACCGTGATTTTGATCAACGCAAGGCTAAGCTGGTTATTTACGGCCTGCCGGTGGCAGGTATTCTTGCAGGTGTTGCCTGCGGACACAGCATGGCTACATTCTTCCATATGGATGAATTGCCGTTTATTGCAGGCTGCATTGTTTTGTGGCTTTTGGTAACTGTAAACTATGCACGTATTTTTAAGCGTGATGCGGTACGCGAAGGCAAGCAGGCTGTTATTTTTGAAATCCAGCAGCCGAAGATTGTTATTGATATGGGTAAAAAGGAATAGGCTGAAGCATGAAGGTTATTTTGGCATCAGCCTCTCCGCGCAGACAGGCGCTGCTGCAGCAAATAGGTATTACTCCGCTGATTTGTCCTGCGGATTTTGCCGAAGGCAGCGGCAATGCCAGCCAGGCGCAGGAGGTTGCTTTGTATAATGCAGCCGGCAAATGCGCTGCTGTAGCAGCAAAAATGGGAGATGAGCTTCCTGTAATTGCTGCAGATACAATCGTAGTAATTGATAATGTTATTTTGGGCAAGCCGCAGGATGCAGCAGCTGCCAAGGCTATGCTGCATCGTTTGTCCGGACGTACACATCAGGTTATGACAGGCGTTGCTGTGCGCTATAAGGGACGGCAGCTGTCCAAGGTGTGCGTTACTGATGTAAGCTTTCGTCAGCTGACTGCTGAAGAAATAGATGCTTATATTGCTACAGGCGAGCCTATGGATAAGGCAGGAGCCTATGGCATTCAGGGCAGAGGTGCTATCCTGGTGGAAAAAATCAATGGCTGCTATAACAATGTTGTAGGTCTGCCGTTGTCATTGTTGTACTTAATGATGCAAAGATTGGGAGTATGAGGAGCTATGAAGAGTGACTAATCCTGCAGTAAGCAGGACCTGCGATTTTTGCAGTGATTTTAGTAGTATCGACAAAACAACAAACACAGAGAGTATTAAAAATCTTCCCTTAGAGGACAGACCACGGGAAAAGCTTTTTCTGCGTGGGGTGGAGGCGCTGACTGATGCGGAGCTGCTGGCAATATTGCTGCGCACAGGCACTGCTCAAAAATCAGCGTTGGAGATTGCTAAGGAGCTCACAGTTGACGGAGGCCTGTACAGGCGTCTGGCAGGAGTGAGGGACTTAAATGAGCTTATGCAAATCAAGGGTATGGGGCAGGCCAAGGCAGCAACAGTTTTGGCAGCTCTGGAAATAGGCAGACGTATTGCGTCGGCCCGCCCTTTGGATAAAATCCATTTTGGCTGTCCGCAGGATGGTGCGGCATTTTTGATGCCACGCCTGCGTTATGCCACAAAGGAACAATTTTTGGTAATTTTGTTAAACAGTAAGAATAAAGTAATAGGCACAGAGCTGGTATCAGAGGGTTCGCTGACCAACTCGGTGGTGCATCCGCGTGAGGTATTTCTGCCGGCGATTCTGCAGCATGCAGCCTCTATCTGCGTGGCACATAATCATCCATCGGGTGATCCGATGCCAAGCATTGAGGACAGGCAGCTGACAGCTGTTTTGCTGGCAGCAGGACAAACGTTGGGGATTCCGCTTCTGGACCATCTGATTATCGGGGACGGTGCTTATTACAGCTTTCAGGAAGATGGAGCATTAGAAGTTTAGGAGGATAGTCGGAAATGAAGTTTACTTTCCCTAATATCAGTATTTTTAACAATATGTCGGATGACATGGGTATAGATTTGGGCACTGCAAATACGCTGGTGCATTGCAAGGATAAGGGTATTATTATCCGCGAACCGTCGGTAGTAGCTGTTGAAAAGGACACTAACGAGGTACTGGCAATCGGTGCGGAGGCTAAGAGAATGATTGGCCGTACTCCCGGTAACATTATCGCTATCCGTCCGATGAAGGATGGCGTTATTGCCGACTATGAAATTACTCAGTCTATGCTGAAATATTTTATTAAGCAGGCTATGGGCAACCGTACCTTTGTACGTCCGCGTATTCTGGTTGGTGTGCCTTCCGGTGTTACCGAAGTAGAAAAGCGTGCAGTTGTTGATGCTACTATTGAAGCAGGTGCGCGTGAGGCTTACTTGATTGAAGAACCGATGGCGGCAGCAATCGGTGCAGGCTTGCCTGTACAGGAAGCAACCGGCAGCATGGTTGTTGATATCGGCGGCGGCACCTGTGAGGTTGCCGTAATTTCTCTGGGCGGCATTGTTGTCAGCAAGAGCGTACGCTGCGGCGGCGATGCTATCGACAGTGCTATTGTACGTTATATCCGCAAAGCCTTTAATATGTTTATCGGTGAGCGTACAGCAGAAAATATTAAAATTGAAATCGGTACCGCAATGAAGGTTGATGAGCCTGCTGTTATGGAAGTTCGCGGCCGCGACCTGCTCAGCGGTCTGCCTAAGAGTATAGAGGTTAATGCCAACCATGTTTGCGAAGCTGTTAACGAGCCTGTAAGCATGATTGTGGACGCTGTTCGTAACACATTGGAGCGTACACCGCCTGAACTGTCCGCTGATATTATGGATCGTGGCATTGTTATGACAGGCGGCAGCTCTATGCTGCGCAATCTGGACAGACTTATTTCTCAGGAGACTGGTATGCCGGTATTCGTGTCCGATGAAGCGTTGAACTGTGTTGCTCTCGGCACCGGTATCGCTGTAGAAAATATTGACATTTACCGCAAAGGCTTTATGACCTCTAAATAAGTAGGAATGCAGCATGAATAAGAAGGTTATGTTGGTAGCTTTGTTTGTTCTGGTCCTGTTTTCCATGCTGGCGATGGCCGTAGCAGGCAGAAGCCGTTTTCCTTTGGTCAACAGAGCGGTGGCGGCAGTAGTGCTGCCGGTAGAAAGTATGCTGACCGGGTTAGGCAATGCCGGTGATGGCGTGCGTGGCTATTGGAAGGCACTGACAGTAATGCAGAGCGAAAATGCAAAGCTGAAACAAGAAAATATTGAGCTGCGTAATGCCAATATCCAGATGGCTTCGATGTATGCAGAAAACAGGCAGCTGAGAGGCTTGTTGGAGTATAAGGAGCAGCACAAATCGCAGAAGGTTGTAGCAGCAAAGGTAATTGCCCGCAGCTTTGGCGATTTACGTGACTGCATATATATCGCTGCCGGTAAGGACAGAGGCCTGGCACCTGATATGGCTGTAGTAAACGGCGGCTTGGTAGGCGTGGTTGACGAGGTATATGATGATTATGCCCGTGTACTTTTGCTCACCTCTCCGCGCTGTCGAGTAGGTGCTAGGGTATTGCGCGCTGATTCACGTGCTGTCGGTGTAGCCGGCGGTGTCAGCGGCAAGGATAAGCTGCTGTTGGAGCATATTTACCGCGAAGCAAGCCTGCGTGAGGGCGATATTATCGTTACCAGCGGTTACAGCGGCAGCCATCCAGCAGATATTCTTATAGGTAAGGTTACTGCTACTCATATGGATAGTGTCGGTCTGCTGCAGGAAGCAGATATTGTACCTGCTGCTGATATTGCAGATGTTGAACAGGTATTGGTTATTGTTGGCTTTACGCCGGAAGCGAAAATCGTATTACAGGGAGGACAGGCAAAATGAGGAGACTGATTTGGCCCGTCCTGTTTCTGTTCTTAATGCTGCTGCAGGGTTCGATGTCTGTGTACTATACAGGCTGGCTTTCCTGTGATTTGCTGCTTTTGGCGGTATATGCTTATGCGATGCTGCGCGGCGAAAAAGCTGGTGCGGTAGTTGGCGGTATCACCGGACTGCTGCAGGATGCAATGACGGTGGGTATTTTTGGCTTCCATATTCTCAGTCGTATCTGTGTAGGTTATATAGTGGGCCTGACAAAGGAAAAGGTGTTTAAGGATAATTATCTTTATCATATGAGCGCTATTGCGACGATTACTTTTATCCTGCGTTTTGTTTACTGGTGGCTGGAACTTTTGCGCAGTGGCGGACGCTGGAGCATATTTTTTGCATATTTATGGGATTCCCTGGGCTATATTATAGGCAATGCGCTGTTGGTATGGCCTGTTGTAGTTATAATGAAGATGATTTATGAATGGATCAGAAAAGAAGATATATCTTATTAACCAGGAAGCAGGAAAGGAGACAGACGTAGCCTATGGAAGATAGAAACCGGATAACCAGATTGCACACCTTGCTGGTTGTGTGTCTGGTATTATTTGCTGTGCTGCTGGGACGAATGGTTTATTTGCAGCTGTGGCGCGGTGATTACTACGCTAAGCAATCTGACGGCAACAGGCTGCGCCAGTCGCGTATTCTTGCTCCCCGCGGAATTATTTATGATAGCGAAGGTAAAGAGCTGGTAAATAATTTGCCCGGTTATGCCGTAGTATTGCAGAAGCAGTCCAGCTATAAACCGGAAACACTGCAGCGCCTCAGTAATTTGCTGCAGATGCCTGTAGAAGAAATTAACGCTAAAATTAAGGCGAGTGAAAATTTTTATGAACCGATTATGCTGAAAAATAATCTTGATCAGCAGATGGTAACCAAAATAGAAGAACAGCGCCGCTATATGCCGGAGGTTATGCTTTCGGTGCAGCCTATCCGCAATTACCCTTATCATGAGCTTGCTGTACATGCTTTGGGTTACGTAGGCGAGGTAAGTGCTTATGAAATTGAGCAGGGCTTGTTCAAGAATATTACTCAGGGCAGTCTTGTCGGTAAGGGCGGACTGGAAAAGACTTATGATAAATATCTGCGCGGTGAGGATGGCGCCTTTATGGAGGAGGTTGACGTTGCCGGTAACGTTGTCAAGCATTACGATTCAGTGCAGCCTATTCCCGGCAAAAATCTGAAGCTGACGATAGATTACGAGCTGCAAAAGGAGCTGGAGGATTTTACAGATAAGCATCTTGCCTTTCTGCGAAGCTCCGGTATTGCTCCCGGAGCGAGAGCAGCGGCGGTAGTAGCCATCGATCCGCGTAACGGTGCGGTAAGGGCGATGGTAAGCCGTCCGGGCTATGACCCCAACTGGTTTGTGCATGGCATTTCCTCAAAGAATTGGAATTCTATTAATAACGATCCCAATTACCCGATGAATAACAAGGTTATTACCGGTGAATATCCGCCTGGTTCTACCTTTAAGATTGTTACCGGCAGTGCTGCCTTTGAACTGAAAAAGGTTGGCTTGAACGAGCCTATTTTCGACGGTGGTTTTCATCCGATGGTTCCTACTATGGGTAACGCCGGCGGCGAGGTTTTAGGATGGCTGACATTTATCAAAGCGTTGGCGATGAGTGATAACGTTTATTTTTACGAGCTTGGTTATCGCGTCGGCATTGATAATATTGAAAAATATGCGCATATCTTTGGCTTTGGCGAACGCACCGGTATTGACCTGGAAGGCGAAAGCAAAGGCCTTGTTGCCTCTAAAAAAGTAAAGCGTGAAATTTGGGATGAGGACTGGCGCTTAGGCGATACCTTCAACGCTGCTATCGGTCAGGGCTTCAACCTGACGACACCGATTCAGCTTTCTGTTATGCTGAGTATTGTTGCTAATGGCGGTACCAAGTATCAGCCATATCTGGTTGACAGTATTATAAACAGTGACGGCAGTCTTTTTGAAAAGCCTAAACGTGCTGAAGGTAAGCATATTGATGTGTCACAGCAGACAATTGACTATATCCGCATGGGCATGAGTGCTACTACGCAGGAGGGTGGTACGGCATCGTACTTTGCCGGCTTGCCTAAGCCAATTGCCGGTAAAACCGGTACTGCCGAAAACTCTCATGGACGTGACCATGGTTTGTTTGTAGCCTATGGTCCGGTAGATGACCCTGAGCTTGTTGTAGTCTGCATTGTGGAACAGGGCGGCTTCGGCTCTGTTGCGGCAGGTCCTATTGTTTATAAAGCATTTGAAGAATTTTTCCAGGAAAAGGGTTATATGCCCCGCCCTGATAAGGATGCCCCGAAAAAGGACACCATCCAATAATGCAGGAAGGAGTACATTGTGGATTTAAAACGTATCCTGAAAAATCTTGACTGGTGGCTGATTACTGCTGTGTTGATTCTTATGGGCTGTGGCTTGGGACTTATCGACAGTGCTACCCATTCCTTTGCTGTCAGCACCGGTAAGGCCTGGCATGTGCAGCGCCAAAGTATGTTTATGGTCTTTGGCCTGGCTATTGTTACTGTATCGTTGGCTTTTGATTACCGTGTTCTCAAAAATTATGCCACCAAGCTGTATATAATTAATATCATACTGCTTTTAGCGGTAATGTTTGTAGGACAAAGTCAATTGGGCGCACAGCGCTGGATCCAAATAGGCTCTATGTCTTTTCAGCCCAGTGAATTTGCTAAGGTTTTTCTCATTATCTGCTTAGCTACCTTTATGGATAAGAGAATTGAATGGCTGGAGGAATTTAAGGATTACCTGCCGGTTTTTGCATATATTCTGGTGCCGTTTATACTTGTTATGCGTCAACCGGATTTAGGAACCTCGCTGACCTTTATTGCTATCCTAATAGGTATGATTTTTGTCAGCGGCTTCAAATATAAATGGTTCTTCCGCATGGGACTGGCTTTTATGGCTTTGATGCCGGTCTTTTGGATGATTCTGAAGGATTATCAGAAGAACCGTATCCGCGTTTTTCTGAATCCGGAGCTTGATCCTTTCGGCAGCGGTTATCATGTTATTCAGTCTAAAATTGCTATCGGTAGCGGCGGCTTTCTTGGCAAAGGCTGGTTGGCCGGAACGCAGAGCCAGCTGAACTTTTTGCCGGAAAACCATACGGACTTTATATTTGCTGTTGCCGGTGAAGAGTTTGGCTTTATCGGAACGGTGTTTATCATCAGCATGTATATGATTATTATTTGGCGCGGTATTGCGATTGCGCTTGATGCAGATGATACCTTCGGCATGCTTCTGGCAACCGGTGTAACGTCTATGTTTATGTTCCATGTTATGGTCAACATTGGTATGACCGCAGGTATTATGCCTGTAACAGGCGTACCGTTGCCATTTTTGAGCTATGGCGTCAGCTCGCTGACGACGAACCTTATGTTGGTGGCGATTTTGTTGAATATTAAGGTGAAGAAGCAGAACCTTCAATTTTAATAGAGGAGAATATGAATTTGAAAAAGGATTTAACTATTGATATTTTAAGCAGTGTGCAAAAGCCTGCGCGCTACACCGGCGGCGAGTTCGCCAGCATTGTTAAGCCCGCAGAAAAAGTAGAGGCAACTATTGCTCTGGCTTTCCCGGATGTATACGAAGTAGGTATGAGTTACCTTGGCTTTAAAATTTTATACCATCTGCTGAATAAGGAAGACGGAATTGCCGCAGAACGTGTTTACGCGCCTTGGATTGACCTGGAGGCGAAGATGCGTGAGCGTGAAATTGTGCTTTGCACTCTGGAAACCAAAAAGGCTTTGAGGGAATGTGATATTGTAGGCTTTACTCTGCAATACGAGCTTTCCTATACCAATATCTTAAATATGCTTGATTTGGGTGGCGTGCCGTTGCTTGCTAAGGACCGTACTGATGCAGACCCCTTTGTTATTGTTGGCGGTCCCTGCGTTTACAACCCGGAGCCTTTGGCTGATTTCTTCGATTTTGCTGTTATCGGTGAAGGTGAAGAGGTTTTAGTTGAGGTTATGCGTTGTTACAAGGAGTGGAAGCGTGAAGGCAAACCCGGCGGCAGACAAGAATTTCTGCAGCGTGTGGTAAAAATCAAGGGCATTTATGTACCTTCCTTCTATGATGTAGAATATAATGAGGACGGCACCTTTAAGGCAATTAAGCCGCTGCGCGAGGATATTCCTGCTGTTATCCAAAAGCGTGTTATAGAGGATATGAACAGCGTAGATTTCCCGACCTCTCCGATTGTTCCTTTCGGTGAAATCGTTCATGACCGCATCATGCTGGAGGTTTTCCGTGGCTGCAGCCGTGGCTGCCGTTTCTGCCATGCAGGTATGGTTTACCGCCCCGTGCGCGAACGCAAGCCTGAGGTGCTGATGGACCTGTCGCGTAAGCTGGTAGATAACACAGGCTATAACGAAATCAGCTTGGTATCCCTGTCCAGTGCCGATTATTCCTGTCTGGCTCCACTTGTACATAAGATGATTGGCGAGTTTAAGGACGAACGCGTCAGCGTTTCTCTGCCTTCTCTGCGTATCGACAGCTTCTGTGTTGCCATCGCTAAGGAGGTACAGGCAGTGCGTAAGAGCGGTCTGACCTTTGCTCCGGAAGCAGGCAGCCAGAAGATGCGTGACGTTATCAACAAGGGTGTTACCGAAGAGGATTTGATGAATGCTGTCGGTGCGGCATTTGAATCCGGCTGGAACAGCGTTAAGCTGTACTTTATGATCGGCCTGCCCTATGAAACAGATGAGGACGTATTGGCGATTGCTGATTTGGCACGCAAGGTACAGTATAAATACTTCCAGATTACCGGTAAGCGTGGCTGCAAGGTTACTGTAAGTGCTTCGTCCTTTGTACCCAAGCCGTACACTGCTTTCCAATGGTTTGCCCAAAACGATTTGGAAGAAATTCGCCGTAAGCAGTTCCTGCTGAAGGATGAAATCAAAAAATATAAGAATATCACCTTAAACTACCATGATGCCAAGACCGGTACGATTGAGGCTGTTTTTGCCCGCGGCGACCGCCGTGTAGGCAAAGCGCTGTTGCTGGCTTGGCAGAAGGGCGCGCGTTTTGACGGCTGGAGCGATTGCTTCTCCTACGAGCGTTGGCTGGAGGCTATCAGCGATGCCGGTCTTGATAAAGACTTTTACGCTGCCCGCGAGCGCGGTGAGAACGAAGCTTTCCCGTGGGAGCATATCTCTCCTGGTGTCAGCCGCCGTTTCCTGTGGAACGAATGGCGTAAGGCTTACGCTCAGCAGCTTACGCACGACTGCCGTCGTACAAGTTGCACCGGCTGTGGTGTTTGCCAGGCATTGGGCGTAAAAATCGTTGACTATAAAGAAGAGTATCAAAACAATGGGGAGGTACAGGCATAATGAAACTGCGTATGCAAATTACCAAGGATAAGGACATCCGCTTTATCTCCCATTTGGAATATGTGCGCACCATCGGCCGTGCTATCCGCCGTGCCAAGCTGCCTGCTGCCTATTCCGAAGGCTTTAATCCGCATTTGAAGTTCAGTCTGGCTTCTGCGCTGGGCGTAGGTGTAGTAAGCTATACAGAGTTTGTAGAAATCGAGCTTGCCGAGCCGATGGAAGTAGAAAAGGCTGCGTTGGCTCTTGATGCTGCTTTGCCGCGCGGTATCCGCGTGCTGGCTGCCGATGCTGTTGATACGCATCACGCTGCCCTGATGAGTCAGGCAGCAGGTGCAAGCTATCGCGTAACGCTGCCTTATAGCAAAGACGTGAGCGCTGCTGTTGCAGAGTTCAATGCTGCACCGGAGCTGCTGTTCAAAAAAGCTGCACCCAAGACCAAGGCCAAGTTCAAGGAAATTGACGTTAAGTTTTACATTCCGCAGCTTACTGCAGAACAGACCGAAAAGGAAACGATTTTCAGTTTTGACTGCAAGATTACGCCGACCGGCAGCATGAAGGCAGTTGATTTGCTGAATACACTGAATGAGCAGTATGGTTTGGCGCTGCCGGTAGAAATGGCTGATATTGAACGTCTCAGACTGTACCGTAATAATAAAAACGGCAAGCCTATTCCGATGCTGAACAGTGATGCCGTAACCTTAGGCTGATTTTGCTTAAGGCTGTAAAAATAAAAAAGAGCAAAGCCTGCTAAGTGCTTTGCTGATTACAAAACCCCGTGGCGACTGCCACGGGGTTTTTGTGCGCTAAAAATAATTATTTTATCTGCAGCTCCAGCTTGTAAATGTATTTATCCATATCGCCTGTCAGCCAGTAATCACACAGAGATGTGACATAGAGCGGTGATATCGGTGTGAGCTGATGCTCCTTGCAATATTCTGCCAACATTTGCAGATATTTTTTGTTGTTGAACATGTAGACGCCTTGAAAATAAAGCGTCAGATAATCGCCCTCAGGCTTTTGGCGGCAATGCGGTGTAGCGAGCTTATCATGAAGCATATAATAGTAATGCTTCAGATGCTTGGTGGAAAAATCCTGCAAAATTTCCGTATCGTAAATATAACCAAAGCCGTTGGTTGTTAAGGTAATATCGTTCTGCAGATTGGTAAACATTTGGGCAATATGTGTAGAACGCTTTTTAAAGCATTCATTTTCTTCGGCAGCATTGCTCAGATAAAGATAACGTGCCGGCTCATGGACAAGCATAATGTTATCCAGCGCAATATTCGCAATGTGGTCGAGCTTGCCCAATTCGCTTTGCAGCTCTGTTTTCATAGCCTGCAGACGAGCGATTTCCTGCGTGAAGAAATCTATGCGCTCATTAAATAAATCACGGTAGTTTTGTGGCGAGCGGTTAGCAAGATAATCCTTGATGCGTGCAATCGGTACCTCAAGCTGGCGCAGTGTTAAAATCAGTTGCAATAAAAACAGCTGGCTGCGCTTGTAATAGCGGTAACCGTTTTCCTCGACAAGCTCGGGAGTAATCAATCCCAGCTTATCGTAGTAAAGCAGTGTCTTGCGGGGAATTTTGCAAAGCTGTGATAATTCACCGGTCGTAAAGTAATTTTGTAGATTTTTTGACATTTTTAGCATTTCCCCCCTTGACTGTCTAGCTGCTATACATAGTATTATAACATATAAAAGAGAGATTGCATATTAATACTTCGTTCAAATAATTTCAAGTGCTTAATACGCAACTCGTTGTTTTTTTGATGAGTGAATGGAGGTATATCTGTGAAAAAACTGGCTAGTAAAGGTTTATTGATGAGCGCATTGATTTGCGGTAATGTACTCTGGGGGGGTACAACGGTACTTGCTAATGAGGTTCAGGAGTATGAACTGGATGAGATGGTTGTAACAGCTACGAGAACCATGAAGCAGATTCAGGAGGTTCCGTCCAGTGTCAGCGTGGTAACGGCAAAGGAAATAGAGGATCGTAATGTAACTTCTGTTCAAGAAGCATTACAATATATGCCCGGCGTATATATGGATCAATCTTCTCAAGGCGCTATCAGCTTAAGAGGCTTTGGTTCTACCAATGTTCTTGTTTTAGTAGATGGCGTGCAGCAAAATGACACTTATGAAGGTTCGGTAAACTATAATTCTATTCCGGTAGAAAACATTGAGCGTATTGAAGTAGTTCGTGGTGCAGGCTCCTCAATTTACGGCGGTCATGCTGTGGGCGGTGTAATCAATATCACTACTAAAGAAGCAAAAGCCGGCACACATATTGATGCTGCGGTATCCTATGGTAGCTATAAGACCTGGAAAAAATCTTTGAATGTAAATGCTAAAATCAATGATAAATGGAGCTTTGGCTTAGGTTTTGAAAACAGAAAGGCTGATGGCTTTGATGGTTATTACAATACTGCCACAGCAAAAGCCGGCACCGGCCAATATACCGCAAATTTACCTCAATTAAGTGACGGCTCTTATGTTTATGGCGGTCGCGGCACCAGTGATTGGGATCATAAAACCTATACAGCTAACCTCAAATATAACTTTGATGACAGCAAATCTCTGAAATACAGCTACACTAAGTACAAAACGTATTTTGGCTATAAAAATCCGTACAGCTTTATTAAGGATGCAAACGGCAACCCGATATACAGCGGTTCTGTTACCACTCAGCATGGCAATGTAATTAATATCAAAGCAAGCAATTTCTACGGATATAACAATATTAAAGAACGTGATACTCATGCTTTAACATATAAAGATGAAGCTAATAAGTTCAATGCTTCCTTCAGCTATCTGAATGACAAGAAGAGCGGTTTTACAAGTCCCAGTGTACCTACGACATACACCGGTCTTGATTGGGATGGTGCCGGCAGCTATTCTTCTCATCCGGGTAAAATTTATAATTTCGACATGGAAAAGGCCTGGGAAAATGTCGGCAAGCATACCATCGTTGCAGGTGCCAACTTCAAACAGGAAGAAATGGTTCAGGACCGTTATACCTTGAAGCATTGGAAAGATGAGAATTCCAAGGATTTGTATTGGGCACACGATAAAGGCAAGGTGCAAAACTTTGCTTTGTTCGTACAGGATGAATACAAAATGAGTGATCCTCTTACTATGTATTTGGGTGCAAGGTTGGACTATTACAAGAAATGTGAAGGCGTTTTCTGGAATACTACTACTACTAATCCGTTAAACGCAACTTCTCCGTCCGAAACTCATGTTGAGATTAGTCCTAAGATTGCTTTTGATTATAAGGCTGATGACAAGACTAACTATTTTGTTTCTTACGGTCATTCCTTCAATCCGCCGGGTATGTCTAAGATGTACAGATACGCTGAATACAGCAGATACTGGTATGTTCCGAATCCGGATTTGAAGCCGGAAACATCTGATACCTTTGAAATTGGCATGAAGAAGGAGTTGGATAAGGATACTAATTTCAATGTTACTCTGTATCATGTAAAGACTGATGATAAGATTGCTGCTTCCGGTGTCCTGCCCGGCGAAACCTATGAGGGCAAGGGCGTGAAGAAGTATATGAACTTCGATTCCGAAAAACGCAACGGTGTTGAGTTTGAGCTTACTCATAAAATCAGCGATAAATTCGATACCTACATTAACTACGCATGGCAAGAAGGCAAACAGAAATTGGGCGGTAAAGAAAGCACCAACTTCGATATTCCGAAGCATTTATTGCATGCCGGTATTGAATACAATTATGATAAATGGAATGCTATGCTCGATTGCCAGTATGTAAGTGCTCGTCAGGCTCCTGATGATGAAACCGGTGAGTATGGTGCAGAGGATGCATATTTCATTATTAATACAGCAGTAAACTATAAAATTGCGAAGAATGCAACCTTGCAGTTTGGTGTTACCAACCTGCTTGACCGCGAATTCTATTCCGGTGATGCAACCGGCGGCCGCACTTACAACGTTGGCCTGCGCTACAGCTTCTAATTCCTTGCTTAACGTTTTTCAATAGCTTAAAATAGGGATAGGGTGTTTGAGTTACCCTATCCCTATTTCTAATCGAGGTGATTGCCTATGTTATATAACCTTAAACGTTTAACCGGTTACGCTCTTGGCTTTGTATTGTTTTATGCGCCGGTAGCGCTCTTTCAGCGCTGCCTTTTCTATTTGCTTTACGGAAGCTGGCAGCCGCAAAGTATTCACGGCCTTTGCTTTCGTATTCCGATAGAGCATGTGTTGGACGGAATAATCTGGCGACTGACACCGATAAGCATGCTGAGTACATTACTGCTTTTGGCAGCAGCCTTCTTCCTGGGGCCTGTTTTTTGCGGCAGGCTGTGTCCTGCAGGAGCGTTTACCGAATATCTTTCGAAGCTGGTGCCGTCAAAATTTCAGATAAGCTGGCATCGTTATACAGAAATTGCGCCTATTCGTTACGGTATGCTGGCAGGCTTTTGCCTGGTGCCCTTTTTCGGTGGCATTCTGGCATGCTCCTATTGCAACTTCTTTTTGTTTGATTTACTCGCCAACTATTATACGCAGGGTTACTTTATTTCGCTGACCTCCAGTCTGCTGCTGACGGCAATTATGTGGGTGCTTGTCTTTGGTATCTTCACTAAAGGCGGACGCGGCTTCTGCAATTTTTTGTGTCCGGTAGGTGCGGCGCAGGGATTGATGCATGCCATAGGCTGCAGGTTACCGTTTGTACTGCGCATGCGTGTAGATAAAAACCAATGCATAGGCTGTGGCTTATGCGAAAAGAAATGCCCGATGGAATCCGCTGAGCTTGCTGAAGGCAAAGCGCAGATTAACCAGCATAACTGTATCTGCTGCGGCGTGTGTCAGCATGCTTGCCCTGTGCAGGCTATTAGCTACGGGAGGAAACACGAATGAAAAGTAAGCTGATAAATTTTATTGCGGCAATGGGCATTCCCGTCAGCGGCATTACCACGCAAGGGGCAGGTTGTACAGGGATTTGCGGCAGCTGCAGCTTGAATTGCGCGCCGGGAATTGTTGCTTTACTGCTTTTGGCAGGCAAGGCAATTTACAAACGTTATCATAGCGGGGTGATGCAGCATGAATAAGCAAATGTTGAAGCGTGCAGCTGCCTTTCTTTTGATGGCGGCTGTAATGGTAGGCCTGGTGTTTTTCCGCAGTGAAAATAATTACGACAAGCACTATTTCCGTGCTAAGCTGGCGCGGGGACAGGAGGTGCATTGCCGGATAGACCTGGGCAAGGAGGGCGAGCTGAAATATTTGCTGCAGCCTAATATCTATACCTTATATTTACGCTTGCTGCCGGAGGATAAGCAAGCGCAGCTGCGCTGCGAGGGCGAGGGCCTGCAGCTGCTGCTGTCGCGCAGCAGCAAGAAAGGCTTGTGGCGCAAGCTGGCGCCTGATGAGATGATAAAGCAGTACAAGGGACAGATGTCAGTGAGTGCGGAGCTTTATTTTTCGCCGGAGCAGCTGAAGCAGCGAAATGTGCAGCAGGGGAAAATCAGGTTTTATGATGCAAATGGCTTGTATGGAACTGTTGTTGTTGACGTAATCAATTCACGGGTGAAGTGAGATTAATATGTTTTTTTATGCTGTGGGCAGAAGTTCTGCCTGCAGCTTTTTGCTTTATAAATAATAAAGATATATTCCTAAGTTTTCTTGCAATCAATTAAGAATGGTGCTAGAATAGCAGATGAAAAAAGTAGTTAAATGATATATATAATTAATTGCTTTGAAGACTGTTGTTTTGGTGCGCAAAAGCAGTTATGATAGCTGCTGATGTCAAAAGGAGGCTTATATTATGGCTGAAGAGTTTAAGAAAAATCAACAAGAAGTGAAAAACGAGATTCGTAAAGGAATAGTTGAGCGTCTGCTCGGCAGCAAGCTGCATACAGAAAATGCAGAAATGCCGATAAGGTCAAGCTTCGTGAATTATAACATGGATGATTACGGTATTATAGATGCACATTATCAAGCCTTAAAAGAAGAAGTTTTACATGAGCTGGGAGCGTATCTTTTACACAATAAAAGCACTAATGAGAATGATGAAATGCCTATCAGAGCAAGCTATGTTAATCACACACCTGCAGATACCCGTATTCTCGATGGTCATTACCAAAAGCTGAAGGATGAAATCTGCCATGAAATTGCTCAACAGGTTGTCGGTGACAAGGTTGCTGTCGAAAGGGATGCTATGGCAATTCGTGCAAGCTATCTGCATGAGTTGCAGGAGCAGGGAAGCCTGAATGAAGCTATTGCCAAACGCCTGCTGGCTAAAGGCATGAGCGTGGCTGATGTTGCTGAGGCTATGCAGATGCCTGAGGAAAGTGTTGCTAAGCTGCAGAAAAAATAGGAAAAAATTACAGAATGCACCAATTTACGATTAAGTCGCTTAATGTTATAATATAAGCAACTTATGAGTAGAGTTGGTGCGTTTTTATGTTTATAGGGCGAAAAAAGGAACTTGCTACATTAGAAAAACTTTATAATAGTAATGAATTGAAATGTGTGTGCCTGACTGGCAATGCCGGTATTGGCAAAACAGCGTTACTGCAAGAATTTGCCAGACGCAAGCATAAAGCATATTTTTGTGTACGCGCAAGTACTAATAATGCCAATAAGGCAGCTTTTTACACGGAGCTGTCAGCGCAAGGCATTGTTCAATGCAACAGTGGCTGCTGGCAAGATATACTTAAGTTAATTTATAAAAAGGCTAAGGGAGAAAAGATAGTATTACTGATAGATGATGTGCAGGAACTGGAAAACAGTTTTAGTGAGCTATTACCTGAAATAATTGCATGCTTGCACTCTGAGGCAGAGAAATTAAGACTTTTGCTGGTATTTAGCGGAAGAGAATGCGATTATGTATTAAATTTAATAGAAAAAAGTAAATTGCCGTTATCTCAAATATTTTTGCAGTCATTAAATTATGAAGATGTTCTGCCTTGTTTAATTCCGTTTAGCAATGAAGAAAAAGTGTTGCTTTATGGAGTAACAGGAGGAAAACCAGGCTATTTGCAACTTATAGATAGCAGCCTAAGCTTTAAGGATAACCTGTATAATTTGTTCTTTAGTCCCACAGCTTCGTTACTGCATGTTGCCGAGCAGATTTTAGCATTGCAGTTTCGTCAGCCGCACATTTATCATGCGATATTATGTTCAGTTGCCTGTGGCGCAATACATATGAAGGAGATAGCGGAAGCGGTAGGCATGCCTGATAATAAGACTTCGAAGTATGTTGGCGTACTGGTTGAAAAAGGATTACTAAAAAAGCTTGTACCGTTTGTAGAAGCAAAGCTTGGTAAGCAGCAAAAAACGACGTGTTATATATTAGCTGATTCCATGCTGACTTTTTGGTATCGCTTTGTTTATCCTTTTTTAAGCAGTATAGCTATGGGCTGTGGAAACTATTTATTACGTACGAAGGTACTACCGGTTTTAGATGATTACGCAAAGGTGCTTTTTTTAGAAATATGTCGACAGTATTGTTTTACGTTACGTGAACGTGGTGATTTTCATAAATTTATGCAATTTGGTTATCTTTGGCCAAAAGATAATTGTGCAGCAGAACAAATCCGCTTGATTGCTTATGATAAAAATAGTGCTGGCTTTATGCAATGCGTATGGGGAAAAAGTAAGGTTGATGTTCCGTTAATAAAACAGCTACAACGAGAATATGCTGACAAAACAGGCCGTAGTAATTATTATATTGTTTTTTCAAGACGCGGCTTTACTGATAGAGCTTTAGGATATGCAGCGCGGACTAAGGAAGTTAGATTGGTATCGTTGTTTTACTTTAAATAAATCTAAACGTAAGTAGAATAGAGTGAGAATTTATTTAGACCACTTGCTCTATTCTACTTATGAGTTGAATAATGAAAACTGGCTTAAAATAACGCTTTAAGCCAGTTTTTCCTTTTCGAAAAAAGAGTCCATGAATTTGCTGTTAATCATTGCAGTTTAAAGCAAGTAATTATATAATCTTTATCGTAATGCTTTGCATTAGTTTTTGGAGTATGATTTAGTAAAGGAGCGAATGAACTATGATGAAAAGAATGATTCCCCTAAATTTGTTACTTGGATTAAGTATATTGGCAACTGGAAATGCAGCAGCACAAACAGAAGCTTTGCAGGAATACAGCTTGCCTGGCATGAATGTTACTGCTTTGGGTTACGAAAAATCTAATTTGGAAACCCCTGCTGATGTAACTGTTTATTCTGGTGAGGAATTGAAGAAAACTGGCGCAAACGATGTTGCTAACGCACTGAAGTATAAGGCGGGCGTATATTTTACGCAGATGGGCCCTCATGACCAAAGCTTTATTACCGGTAACAGCACCTTGAGTCTGCGTGGTATTAAAGGCGGAACTTTAGTTTTGATTAATGGCGTGCCTGCAAGCTTTAATAATGTAAGCCATTTGGATATGTTGAATCTGGATACTGTAGAAAAAGTTGAAGTAGTTAAAGGTGGCGGCGCTGTGCTTTATGGCAGTGAAGCATATGGCGGCGTAATCAATGTAATAACTAAATCTGAATATAAAAACAGCCTTTATATTGCTGCCGGAAACAAGGGACAGCGTGATTACAGTGCTACAATCAGCGCTGGTAAGCTGGGCATAACCTTGGGACGTAATGAAATGGGTGAAACGGGTATTTTAACTCAAAATCAAGGAACCAAGACAATTAATGGTGTAAAAGTACCGTATTATACAGGCTTTGGTGATAGTAAGAAGGATCATCTTGGTGTAAGCTATAAGTTTGATGATAAATTGAGCTTTAATTATATGTTTGACAAGAAAAAATATACTATCGATTACCTTGGTGCTGATAATAGCAAATTACAGCATTTTGATTATGATGATCGTGAGCATTTTGCGCAACTGCATTTTAATGACCAAAATGGTTTTGATGCTACAGCGTACTATAATGAGCGTATTATCCGCAATCCAGATTATTATATTGTAAGACCTGATAATCTGGAATGGGAGCGTAGTGACCATAAAAACTATGGCGCTGATTTTAAAAAGGTTTGGCAAAATGATAAAGACAAGGTTTTGCTTGGCTTTAATACAAAACGCGAGCTTTATGTAGATGAAAATCAAAAATTTGCTTCTTTTGGCAATAGCAGCAGTGCTCTTAAACCTTATGCACGCTTTGGCAGCTATAGCTTAAATGGTTATTCCTTTTATGGACAATATGACCGTAAGCTGAGTGAAGCAACTGATGTTGTTTTAAGTATGCGTGAAGACTTAATTCGTTCTGATGCTGGTAATTATAATGCATTTTTGCCGCAGTTGCAGATTTTAACAAAGCTTGACCAGGAAAATTCACTTTATGCTAATGCTGGTCGTTCTTTCAGAATGCCTACATTCCGCCAGTTGTATTATTCCAGCGGAGTAATACTGCAAAACCCTGATTTGAAACCGGAATATGGCTGGAATTATGAGGCTGGTTATAAGCATGATAATGGTAAAGAACAGTTTAAGGCTGCAGTTTTCCATATTGACTTAGATGATCAGATTACAAGCAGAAAGGTTAATGGTCTTTCTCAGTCCTATAATGCTGCTAAATATAAAAATACTGGTATAGAATTAAGCTACACCAATCAGCTTGATGAAAATCTTACTTGGACTGTTGGCGGTATTTATAGCAAGCCGCAAAACAAAACCACAAATACAGCACCTTGGAAGGATGTATTGGGTAAGTATCAGGTGATGACATCAATAGATTATCAGCACGATAAGACTAATGCATCTTTAAATCTGAGCTATATGGGTGGTCGTGTAAACAACAGCAAGCAAACAGATGTAAAGCCGATTCTGCTATCTAATCTGCATGTCGGCCATGAGGTTTTTGCTAACGCAACATTGACACTGGATATCAATAATATCTTTAATCGTAGAGATTTAACTGATCCTGATGGTTTGTATTATACACAAGGAAGAACATTCCTGGTAGGATTGAATTATAATTTCTAAGCCTATGAAGAAATTATTCTGGTGCTTTTGTTTGTTACTTTGCTGCTTGGGATGCGTGGCTTGCGGACCTCAGCAAGATAAAAGTAGCGACCGGCAAAATATTAGTGTAAACAATTATAATTTTTTTGGAGATGAACAGAAGGTTTTATTTAAACAAGTACCACAACGTATTTTAGTGTGCGGTAATAGTGGAGTTGAAACCTTAGTGGCTTTGGGTGCTGGTGATAAAATTACAGCAGCTGTTCTGACGGAAGCTGAAGATAAAGGGCGTCTGCAAGCTCTTTTGCCAAATACTAGAATTTATACGCAGCCTCTGCAGCTGGAGGCTGCTGTAGCACTACAACCGGATTTTATTCTTGGGTGGCGCAGGTATTTTGCAGATAATCAATTAGGTGATACGTCAAGCTGGATAGCTAAGGGAATACCAGCATACATTCAGGATGCATCAGGACCTGTACCGGCGAAGGGAAGATTTCCTGCCTGTACAATTGCCAGTGAGAAAAGGTTTATCAGCAATATGGGACTTGCACTAGGAAAGCAGCAGCAGGCGCAGGATATAATCCAAAGGATTGATGCAGAATTGCAGGCTGTTGAGAAAATACCGGCACAAAAGGTTCTGTTTGTAGAATTTCTCAATGGTAATATAGAAGTCTTTGGTAATGACCTTTTATGTGGCGATATAATTCGTCATTATGGTTGTTCGTTAGTGAGTTACAGCGCTCCCTTCATCAGTCAGGAAGAAATGATGGAAATGCAGGCTGCTAAAATCTTTATTGTCTATCATGGCGGGGAACAGCAGAAGCAAGCAGCGCTAGCACAACTGCATAATCCCCTGTATAAGCATTTACCGGCAGTAGCAAGTGGTCAGGTTTATCCTATAGCTTATAAGCAGATAGTAGCTCCAGGCAGTGATTTGTTAGGAACGTTGAAGTATATTAAGCAATGCTTACTTGCCAACCCTACCTAATAATGATAAAATCAAATGAACAGCAAGGCTGCAAATGCCTGCAAGTTATTTTTTTGGAGGATTATATTATGAAGAAAATAGCAATTCTGCGCTGCCTGAAAACCTCCGCATCCTGTGCGGGAGCAGGCTGCTTGCGTGCTTTTTATGAAAAGGACAAAGCCTTTGCCCAGTATGGAGATGAAGAGCTGCGCCTGATGGCGATGTGGACCTGTAACGGCTGTGGCGATTCCATGCTGGAAAACCAGGAAGGTATCCGTAAAAAAATTGAACGTATGAAGGCTCTGGAGCTGGATGCGCTGCATATCAGCCACTGCACGCACAAAAAGGATGACAGTGGAGAAAAGCATCTCTGCCCCAAGATTAAAGAGATTATCGATGAACTGCAGGAAGCAGGCATTACCATCGTAGACGGCACTCACTAATATAATATGTAGTATTTTGTTAAGCAGCAGTCAGCAATGGCTGTTGCTTTTCACTTTATCAACTTAAAAAAATCTCCCATGGCAGGATTTTTTACCCGCTCTAACGAATAAATATAACTATGATTCCGAATACGAAAGGGGTAAGAAAATGAGAGAAGCCGTAAAAAAGTATATTGCCGAGCATTATGAGGATTATGTGAAGGATTTGGAAGCCTTGACAAATATTGATTCCGGTAATGGTGACAGAGAAGGCACAGAGGCAGCAAATAAATTTGTTGCTGAAAAAATGACAGCTATCGGTGCTACCACGGAGTTCAGATATAATGACAGAGCCTGCCACCTTATTTCCCGCTTAAAGGGAACAGGCAAATACACGATTCTGCTTGTTGCCCATGTTGATACAGTATTTAAAAAGGGTGAAGCTGCACGTCGTCCGTTCCGTGTTGACGAAAATAACTTTGCTTGGGGACCGGGTGTTGGTGATGACAAGGCTACTGTTGTAGAGGTTATATATGGCTTGGAAGCCTTGAAGGCTGCAGGCTTTGATAATTTCAAGGAAATTATTTATTACACCAACGGCGAAGAGGAGGGTGGCAGCAAGACTGCCGAGGATATTGTGGCAGAGCTGTCGCAGCAGTCCGATTTTGCGATTATTATGGACGTTGCCCGTCCGAACTGGGGCATTGTTACCCAGCGCAAGGGCAATGCCAAATATTGCGTTGAGGTTACCGGTAAGGGCGGACACCACGGCAACGCATCTCAATCCTGCGCCAATGCTATTCACCAGCTGGCATACACGATTACCGAGCTGCAGAAGCTTGCCAGCCCCATGCCGGGGAATCCGGAGGATTATACAGCAGCAGCGTTGAAGGCGCGCGGCATTGTTGATGCAGGCCAGTTTATTCCGCAGAATACCGTTAATGTTGGCGTAATCGGTTCTACCAATGACAAAATCAGCGTTATTCCGGGTGATGCCTTCTGCGAGGTAAATATTCGTTGCTTTACGATTGAAGAACAGCAGCGCATTGATGCTGAGGTTAAGGCGTTGGCAGATAAGGTTGTTATCCCCGGCACCAGCATTAAAATTACCGGCGGCATTGTTACCGGACCGATGCAGAAAACGGCGCAGGCACAGAAGATGGTTGATGTTTATAAGCGTATCGTTAAAGAGGAATACGGCGCTGAGGTAAACGAATGGGTAGCGGGCGGCTTGACAGACGGTAACCGCACAGCGAAGTTCGTACCGACACTGGATGCTTTGGGCGTAGAAAACTATGATGAGCATACCGACCATGAATCTGTAGATTTGAACACCGCAGTTCCCAGAACGACAGCCTTTGCTTTGACACTGGCGGAGCTGGCAGAAACCTTCTGATAAAAATTTTATAATTAGTCAAAAGCTTTCCCCGCGTATTTAATTTACGTCGGGGAAACTTTTTTGCTATATTCTGACTTTCTGCTGCCTTTATCTGTTTTACATAATGACTAGACACTGCACTTGTGGTATAATAAAATAGTTAAAATCTTACAGATAAGGTGTGATGATATGTCGAAAAAAAGTAATAAATATGCAGGTGATCAGCCTGCCGCTTACGATCCTACGGGCATAAGCGAGTATCTTGGTCTGGGACGCCCGATTGACTTTGATAAAAAGCCGGTGCGTATTGCTATGATGTGCGCTGTTGCTATTTCCGTTGTGGTAACGCTGTGGAAATGCTCTACTGGTATGGATTCAGGCGCTGCTGTTGTAAGTGCTTTGGGCTATGCTTTATCCTTCCTCTTTAGCTATATGCTGGCTTTGGAGCTTGACCCTGACCGTCAGCTCGGCGGTTTCATCGGCGGCGGTCTGACGCTGATAGCAACTTATTTTATGGGCGAGGGCAATATCCTGGTGATGCTGTGGCTGCTCTTTATCCTGCGTATGCTGAACCGCAGCTCTGGTGACAGACATCGTCTGATTGATAACGTTATTATGATTGGCAGTGCTGCCTGGCTCGGACTGCAAGGCTTATGGGTATTCCCTCTGCTGACCGGTGCTGCCTATATTCTGGAAAGCCAAATTCAGGCAGGCTATTTCCGTAGCCTTTACCTGGCAGGTATTTCTTTGGCTTGCTTGATTTTTGCTAAGTATGATACTGTTGCTAATGAGCTGTCCATGAGCAATATTATTATCATGGCTCTGGCCTTCATTCTTTTTCTGCCGGAAATTCGCGTGGCAGATTACGTGAAGTCCAAGGGTGACAAAAACGGCAAGCGTCTGCTGCCGAAGCGTCTGCAGACCATGCAGGGTTATTTCTGCATGATGCTGTTCAGTCTGACATTTTTGCATGGCAATGCTATCGTACCGTCTTTGATGCCGGCTGTAGGTGCTGCGGCAGGCTGCGGTATCTATCTGTTTGTTGCGCTGCTGAAGCATGAAGTATTTTAAAGCTATTTTGGAGGTAAATATCAATGAGTGAAAACAGAAAAATTAAATTTACGACTAATAAAGGTGTTTTCGTTGCCGAAATGTTTGAGGACAAGGCTCCGCTAACTACCAAAAACTTTATCGAGCTGGTAGAAAAAGGCTTCTACGACGGTATTATTTTTCACCGTGTAATCGACGGTTTTATGATTCAGGGCGGTGACCCGACCGGTACCGGTATGGGCGGCCCAGGCTACAAGATTAAAGACGAGTTCGGTGAAGGCCTGAAGCATGATGACGAGGGTATTCTGTCCATGGCTAATGCTGGCCCGAACACCGGCGGCAGCCAATTCTTCATCACTCTGGCACCGACTCCCTGGCTGAACGGCCACCATGCAATTTTCGGCAAAGTGGTTGAAGGCATGGATGTTGTTCGCCTGATCGGCGTAGTACCGACTGATTTCCGTGACCGTCCGCGCGAAGCTGTGACCATGGAAAAGGTAGAGGTTGTAAAATAAATGGCGGCGTTTGTATATATGCTGCGCTGCAAGGACGGCAGCTTATATACAGGCTGGACTAATGATCTGGAGCACCGTCTGGCGATGCACAGCAGCGGACGCGGCGCCAAATATACGCGTGGACGCGGTCCTTTGGAGCTGGTCTACAGCGAAGAGCTGCCGGATAAGGAAGCGGCTTTGCGGCGCGAGTGTGCCATAAAAAAGCTGCGCCGGGAGCAGAAGCTCGCTTTGCTGCAGACATGGCAAGCTCGCATTGCAGAATAAAATTATAAAGATTCAGACAAATATTTGCTTTTCCTGTACATATAGGCTATAATAAGCTAAGTGAGTTTTAGAGGCTCAAATAGTAATTAGGGAGGCCTACAGATGACAGGCAAAGTTAAATGGTTTAATGCAGAAAAGGGCTATGGTTTTATCCAAAGAGAAGGCGGCAAGGATTTGTTCGTTCACTTCTCCGGTATTAAAAGCGAAGGCTTTAAAACCTTAGAAGAAGGCTGGAACGTAGAATTTGACGTTATCCAGGGTGACCGTGGCGAACAGGCAACTAACGTTGTACATGTTGAATAATAAATGCAAGTAAAAAGCTGATGCTAAGGCAGGGAACTGCCGGAGCATCAGCTTTTTTGCTGTTTGTGGGAGGATGAGAGTTCAGCTGGTGACAAAGGAGGATATCACGGAAGCCTTGGTGACAATACCGCAAAATAGTTTGTTTTCGTCAATTACGGGCAGAGGGAAGGGTGTGCTTGCCGAAAGCGGCATAATATCTGCTACGGGTGTATCAAGATTATCTATCACAGGCACATTGCGCAGAATACTTTTCTCAAAGGTTGTATAGCCGGAAAGCACCTGCATAGCGCTATCCAATGTGATAATACCGATAAAGCGCAGATGCTCGTCAACTACGTAGGCACTGGATACGCCGCTGTTTTTCATATTGCGCAGAGCCACGGCAGCACCGTCGATATTGCGCACTATACATGTCTGCGTGCTCATAACGTTGCGCACAGTAAAAATTTTACTGGAATCGGCATTGTTAATAAAGCTGCGCACATAGTCATCTGCGGGATTGGTAATCATTTCCTCCGGCGTACCAATCTGCACCATGCGGCCGTCGCGCAAAATACCGACGTGTGTTCCCAGACGGAAGGCTTCGTTGATATCGTGGGTGATAAAAACAATGGTCTTACCGGTTTTTTCCTGAATACGCAGCAGCTCGAACTGTAAATCGTTGCGTACCAAGGGGTCGAGGGCGGAAAAGGCTTCGTCCATCAGCAGGATATCGGGATCGTTGGCAAGTGCGCGGGCGATGCCTACGCGTTGCTTCATGCCGCCGGAAAGCGCACTGATACGCGTTTTTTCCCAGCCCTGCAGGCCAACCATTTCCAACATCTGCATAGCCTTTTCGGTACGTTCCTTCAGCGGTACGCCGCGAATCTCTAAACCGTAGTAGGCATTCTCCAAAACATTACGGTTGCTGATAAGTCCGAAGTTTTGAAAAACCATTGCAACCTTGGTACGCCGCAGCTCCTGCAGTTGTTTGCTGCTGAAATCGGTAATGTTATCGCCTTCAAGATAAACTGTGCCCGAGGTTGGCGGGTTCAGCATATTCAGGCAACGGATAAGTGTGGATTTGCCGCTGCCGGAAAGACCGATGAGAACAAATACCTCGCCCTTGTTGACTGTAAAGTTTATATCAATAAGACCTGCGGTAATACCGGTAGCTTCCTGCACCTTGGTGCGGGAAGCGCCTTGCTCCAGCATGGCCATAGCTTTTTTCTCGTTTTGCGAATGCTCCAGAGGAATAAACAGCTTGTACAGGTTTTTTACTTGCAATACGGGTACAGTCATTTATTTTCCCTCCTTTTTCTTATCTGCCAGGCTTTGCGTCAGGCGGTCGATGATAATTGCAATAATAACGATAGAAATACCGGCGATAAGTCCACGGCCGGATTCTGTACGGTTAATGGCAATCAGCACCTCCATGCCTAGGCCGTTGGCACCGATCATCGCGCAGGTTACAACCATCGCTACAGCCATCATCATAGTTTGGTTGATGCCGGTCATAATCGTGGGCATGGCCTGCGGAATCTGCACCTTGAACAGAGTTTGCCAACGCGAAGCACCGAAGGCAGCGGAGGCTTCGACAACGTTGGGGTCAACCTGCTGGATACCATGGCTGGTTAAGCGGATGACGGGCACGACGGCATAAACTACCGTAGCAAGAACTGCAGGCACCTTGCCGGGACCGAGCAGCATAACCGCAGGAATCATATAGACAAAGGTGGGCATGGTCTGCATAGCGTCAAGCAAAGGACGCAGCAGTCGGTTTGCCAGTTTGCTTGTGGAAACAAGAATGCCGATGGGCAGGCCTAAAAGCAGGGAGATGATAACCGAAGAAATAACTACCGCCAGTGTTTCGTTCATCATGCTCCAGTAGCCGAAGGCACCGATGGCGAACAGTCCAAGGCTATAGATAATACCGCGCGACAGCTTGCCTGTGAGCACCTTGCCCAAGGCAGCAATAGCGATGATAGTCAGCCACCAGGGAATAAAGTTCAGCAATCGTTCGATAGAAAGAATGCACCAGGTAAGAATATCCTTCACCTTATTGAAGAAGCTGGCGTAGGTGGTGTTGATGTAGTTGACGAAATTGTCGATGGGCTTAGTCCAGTCCACCTGAACTTCATCAGGAAAACTAAGAAGCCAGTTAGCTGCAGCAGCATTATCGCCTATGAGTGCTTTGTTGATGCTTTGCAGTTTGTCATCTGGCAGCCACTGTGCGAGCAGCTCGGGGTGGCGCTGCATGAACCAGATGGCAGCCTCGTCATAGGTGCATTTGGTATCTGCAATGTGCGCTAACGCTTCTGCGGTAAGTGCGCTGGTGGTGTGATACTTTTGCAGAAAGGCAACAAACTCCGGCGCTTTGCTTTGCAGCTGTTTGTTGGCAACGATGCAGACGGGAACAGAGCGTGCCTCCGTCAGGCCGCGCTGAAAGCCGACTTCGTTGTAGGGCTCGTCCTGCAGCAGAACGAGGTCCAGCTTGCCGGTGAGCCAGGTCGGTTCGTAGTTGTAGCCTACGATGGGTTCGCCCTTAGTGTAGGCGGCGAGGAAGGCGCTGTTCAGCGTCGGCTCGCTGCCGGAACGGAAGTAGACGTAATTTTTGTTTAAGCCGTAAGCTTCATATTTCAAATAAAGTATCTTATCAATGCTCCAGCCGGGAATAGCGCCGTAAAGACGTCCCTTTGAGGGATCCTCGGGATCCTTAAAAAGATGTGCGTAGCGTGCCAGGTCTTTGACGGTTTTCAAATCCGGAGCGAGTGCTTTGATGCCACGGCTGGCGTCACCCTCAATAAGATAGCGGGGAACATAAAGGCCCTGCTTATCATCATCAAAGTTGATGCCAAGGTTGAGCAGCTTGCCTGTTTTCATGTCAGCTTCAAAGGTAGGCACGTTATCGGTCCACAGCTCCATATGCACATCTACGTCGCCGCGGAGCAGCGCTGTCTGGATGATGGGAGTAGAGCCACTGATAATCTTAGGCGTGATGTTATAGGCGTGAGTGCCGATGAAACCGGCAACAGCGTTGTGAAATTTGACACTGTCCCAGCCGGCGTCGGCGAAAACAACCTCTTGCTTTGCTTGCTCATTAGCGGCGTTGACATTGCCTGCTATAAATCCAAGTGAGGTCAGTATGAGTAAAAAAACGACTGATAATTTTCGTAACATGGCTTCACCTCCGTCAAAGCAATAAAAAGAAAAATACTCCTCTTAAATTTATTTTACAAAGCGAAAATTCTTCTTGTCAACTGCAAATGCAACGATATATAAAAGAATAACTTAAAAAACTAAAGTTATTGTAAATGCAGAACTTTGTATAAAGAGAAGTGTATGCAGATATTGGTGAGGATGATAAAACCAATTAGAAGAGTGATTGAGAAATGTCGGAGCTAAGATTAATAGATATAGAAGAAACACCTGAAAATATTAAATTTTCGTTATGAAGAGAATGCGCACCAAAATTTCCTAAAAGGATTTCAGAAAATATTGTAGAATTATATTAATAGTTTTTTCTTACGTTTGTTATATAAAGTCGATTTTCCGAAAGGGGGATTTTGAGTGGCGGAAATAGATGTATTAATTAAAGCAGCCTTGTTGCATGACATAGGTAAGATGTGTTTGCGTGCTGACCATAGTTTGGGGAATCACTCTAATGCCGGAGCAAATTTTTTAAAAAAGTATATGGATAATTCTCCGGAAGCAGAGCAGGTTTTACGTTGTTTGCGGTTACACCATGCTAAAGCTTTGAAAACAGCAAAACTTTTAGCTGATGATTTTAGCTATATTGTATATGAGGCTGATAATATTGCTGCTGCAGCCGACAGACGCGAGCGTGAAGATGAGGGTGTTGACCGTGGCTTTGATGCACAGTCTTGCTTGCAAAGTGTGTTTAATATTTTTGGAGAACAAACCAGTAATCCGGTTAGCAAATATTATTTACGTGGGCTGAATCCTTCGGATAAATTTAATTATCCGACAACGGAAATGTGCTATGCTTCAGATGACAAGTATGAAGAGCTTGTAAATGTATTGGAAAGTAATTTTCAACGTGCCGGTATACTGGATATGAGTAATGGCGAACTATTGCGCATTTTGGAGGATGTCATGAGTTACGTACCATCCAGTACGAATAAAAATGAAGTTTGTGATATTTCGCTATATATTCATTCTAAGGTAACAGCAGCGCTTGCCGCTTGTATGTATGAATATTTTTTAGCAAATAAGATTAAAGATTATAAAAAATACTGCTATGACCAATCCGGTAATAGTGAATTTAGAAAACAGGATACATTTTTGCTTGTATCAGGAGATTTTTCTGGAATACAAGATTTTATTTATACTGTACCAAGTAAGGGGGCTTTAAAATCTCTAAGAGGTCGCTCTTTCTATTTAGAAATTTTTATGGAGAATTATATTGATGAGATTTTACAGCAGCTTGGCTTGAGCAGAGCTAATCTGTTATATACAGGCGGTGGGCATTTCTATCTTTTAGCTGCTAATACGGATACTACAAAAGACAATTTGAAGAAAATACAGAATGCCTGCAATGAATGGTTATTGGAAAAATTTGGTACAAAGCTGTATATGGCAATGGGATTTGCTCCCTGCAGTGCTTCTGACTTGCAGAATTCAGGCATGCAACGTAATGTATTTGCTGCTGTAAGTAAAAAATTAAATCAAGATAAGCTATGTCGCTATGATATTCAAAATTTGGCAAAGCTCTTTGATAGTGATAGCAGTTATAATAAAAATCTTGATGGCAGCAGAGAATGCGCTGTTTGCCATATGTCCAGTAAAAAATTAATTGCGAATGGTGATGCAGGTGATATTTGTCCGACTTGCAAAGGGCTATTTCAGTTGGGAGAAAAGCTTTTTAAATCTAATAGACATTTTGCTGTTTTAAGCAAAGCTGTTGGTGAAGAACTGGATTTATTTGGTTACAATAAACCGCTGTTTTTAGCTGTCATGGATGAAAAGAAGCTGGAAGAAAACAGCAGTAGCCTGGTACGTATTTACAGTAAAAATAAAGCTTTGACAGGTAGAAATATTGGAACTCGCTTATGGTTAGCTGATTATTACAGTACTAATGATAAAGGTGCTGTTATGGAGTTTGAAGATTTAGCTGAACAATGTTGCGATGGTGGGCATGGTATTAAGCGTTTAGGCGTTTTACGTGCGGATGTAGATAATTTAGGTGCCGCTTTTATCGGTGGCTTTATCCGTTATGGTAAAGAAGAACCGGAAAAATATGCTACATTGTCAAGATATGCTGATTTATCCAGAGATTTAGGTATGTTCTTTAAATTGGCAGTAGGTAAGCTTTGCAGAGGTGAGCTGAATGGCTTTGACAACATTAATCAGCAGCAATTCAGCTTATATGGCTTACAAAAGCCGGTGCAGAGAAAAGTTCATGTTGTATATTCCGGCGGTGATGATATGTTCATTGTGGGAGCATGGGATGAGCTTATAGAGCTTGCTGTAGATATAAGACGAGCTTTTACAAGGTTTACTAATGGCAAATTGAGTTTTTCAGCAGGATTGGCAATGTTCAGTCATGGATATCCGATAAGCAAGATGGCTGAAATTACCGGTATGTTGGAGAGTGCAGCTAAGAGCAGCAACAAAATGAAAAACAGCATTGCTTTATTTGGCTTTGAAACGGAACAGAAAAATGCGGAAAGCTGTTTATGCTGTGAACATATCTATGACTGGACAACGTTTACCGATAAGGTTTGTAAGGAAAAGCTGCAATTTCTTTTACAACACCTGAATATAGATACTGTTGACAATAATAAATTGAAGACTGGCAAAGCTATGCTTTATAGACTGCTGAATTTACTGGAAGAAAAGGATGACGACATGAATCTGGCAAGATTTGCCTATACGCTTGGACGTATGCAACCGGAAAAAGCCTCGGTACAGTTACAGCAGTGCTACAATGAATTCAGTCAGCAGATGTATAAATGGTTTAAAGATGCTGATGCCAGAAAACAGTTACGTACAGCTCTTGACTTAATTATTTATTATATTCGTGATACAAAGGAGGATGCATGATGGTTAATAATATGCGGGAACAACTTGTCAAAGCTGGGTATGCGCAGAATAGCAGACCTAATATGCAGATAAAAGGACAACAATTTGATTTTGAAAGTTTTGATGTTGTAACTGAGGCAGAAAAAGCAATTAAAGAGCTGCAATATAAAGATAGATACAATAAAATTGATGTTACCACCTCGCAAATCAGAAAGTTTTTGACAGCAGTAAATGTTGTGCGCAATAAAGTTGACCTTTATAAGGCTAAAAACAAAGGTGCTGAAGCTTTATCTAAAGAATTGACTGCTGAAATTAAATTTTTAAAGGTAAATTTGCTCTACCAGGCCGGAAGAACAGACGCTGTAAAACAATTTATGACAGTTTCAAAGCTGGATATTATTATCGATGGTATTGGCGATAGTTTAGCTAGATTTGTGAAATTCACTAAATATGTAGAAGAACTCGTTGCATATCATAAGTTTTTAGGAGGTAAGGATAAATGATGGAAGAACAGAAAAGACAACAACAGCCATTGCAGGGAAAAATAGTTCTGTCAGGTATTTTAAAGGTGCTGACAGGTATGCATATTGGCGGAAGCAGTGACTTTGCTCCGATTGGTGCAGTAGACAGCCCCTTTATCCGTGATCCGTTTAGTCATGCGCCAATTATTCCTGGCAGCTCTTTAAAAGGCAAGATTAGAACTTTGCTGGCAAAGATAAATTGTGATGGTTATGTTTTAAATCAGGTTGCTGATGATAATGAAATTGTAGCACGCTTGTTTGGTGCCAGCGGCAAAAATTATGCTATGCCGGCTCGTCTGCAGTTTTTTGACTTGTTTGTAACGGAGGATACTAAAAACAATTTCAATGCGATAGAAACAGACACTTACATTGGTGAGGTTAAATTCGAAAATACTATTAACAGAGCCAGTGGTGTAGCTAATCCACGTCAGATTGAACGTGTACCGGCAGGAGCGGAGTTTGACTTTAAGCTGGTTTATAATGTTGAAAATCTGCAGGATGTACAAGAAGATTTAGAAACCTTGGCTGAAGGTTTTGAACTGTTGGCTAACGATTATCTTGGCGGACATGGTTCTCGCGGATATGGCAGGGTAAGATTACATGATATTAAGCTGCGGGTTATTGGTAAGCTGGATATAGATTTAGCAGCCTATGAGGATTTGTTTAAGGATTGATGCATGATGATGTATTATATTTTTACCTTAAAATTTTTGACACCGGTACATTTTGGTGACACTGCCAATGGTGGCAGTTTGGATAAGTTTTCGCTTCAATGCAGTGCGGATACATTATTTGCAGCCTTGTGTAATGAAGCTGCAAATAAAGGGAGTGATGCAGTAGCAACGTTGGTGAAAAAAACAGCAGAAGGGAAGATAGTTTTTTCCAGCTTATTTCCCTATTGGCGTACTGTTGATGATGATTTATATTTTTACTTACCCAAACCGTTGCTAAAGCTAGAGCAAGACGAGCAACAGTCCGCAAAAAGCTTTGAGGAAATCAAACAATTAGCTACTAAGCTGAAAAAGCAGAAAAAATCAACATATATACGTGCTTCGCAGATTAATAGTTTGCTGGAGTCCGGTAGCGGTGATAGACAATTTGCTGTGCCTGAGTTTGCAGCGCCGCTTGTTGCCGGAAGAGTTGCGTTGCGTGAGGAAAAACCGCTTCCATATTATGTGGGCAGTTACGTATTCAGTGAGCACTCCGGCTTGTATTTCATACTGGGTGTTGAACATGAAGAAGAGTTTACTTTGATCAAGGAGTTGTTGCTTAGTCTTGGCTATAGTGGCATAGGTGGCAAGCGTAGCAGTGGCTATGGTAAATTCGAACTGGCTGATGATGAATTGGAGCTGTTTGATGATGGTGGTGTCTATGACGATGATACTGCCATCGCACTGATGCTGTATAACGAAAAAAGTAAGTACCAAATGTGTCTTGCTCCTGTTTGTCCCAAGGCTGATGAATTGGCAGTGGTTAAGCAGGGAAGCTATAAGCTGATTAAGCGTGGTGGTTTTATTGCCTCATCTGCGGCAAAAGATAATATTAAGCGTAATAGTATTTACATGCTGCAGGAAGGTTCGTGCTTTCCTGAAAGATTACGTGGACAAATGCTGCAGCAGACTGTGGATGGTTTAGCACATGATGTTTACCGTGATGGAATAGGAATGTTTGTGGGGTTAAAAAATGAATAGCAAACAATTTGAAACAGCAAAAATGTGCCTAAAGGTAGTTACACCTATAAATATTGCTGACGGTATAGTGTTGGGCGCTAAGGATTATTTGTATGATAGCAGAAGGCAGAAGGTATATTTTTTGAATCTGCATCAATGGCATTTGTTTATTTATAAGCATATGCTGTTGGAAAAATATGAAAGCTATCTTGCAAATTTTAGGGATAAACAGAGCTTGTTGGAATGGCTTCGGATGCAGGGATATGATATAGATGATGTACGTACTGTTATAACTTCAGAAGCACAGGCAACAGTTAATCTGATGGATAGCGAAAGGAAGAAAACGCTCAATGATATTAGCAGACATATTCAGCAGCCTGATGGAAGTCTATATGTTCCGGGAAGCAGTATAAAAGGCGTGTTCAGAACAGCGATGTTGTATAGTCTTTTGCAGAAAAGACAGGATATTAAGGTTAAATATTGGTGTTATATTAAACAGCAAGTGGATATAATTGAAAAGCTGATGGAAGAGGAAAGAAAGCCTCGAGAATTACCAATAATGCCTTATTCGGTAATAAAAAAGAAGAAAAATCAAGCTACTAAAGAAATTGACAAGCTAATTGCAAGTTTAGAAAGCGAATTGCTGCATACGCTACGCCTGAAAGATGATAAGGAGCGCAATATCAGCAACAAGAATGCGGTCTGCAGCGCAATGCGAGGTTTACAGGTTAGTGATACTTATGCAAGCCGGAATATGCAGACAGCTATTTTACAAAAGGTTGATGGCGGGTTTGATAAATTTGGTAAGGCTTCTCCAAAAAAACTTCCGATTTTTAGAGAATGCATGCTTCCCGAAGCAGAGTTGTTCTTTGATGTAAAGATTGAAAAGGCTGTTATGAACACCATTGGTATTAACAGCGTTGACGATTTATTGAAGGCAACGCACAGCTTTTTTGCGGCGGTGACAGATTTGCTGCAACAGGCGTTTGGAAAAGAGTATCAAGAAGCATTTCAAGGTGTAGCAGCCGGCAATATGTTCCTTGGCAGTAATACAGGCTTTTTGAGTAAAACTCTTTTAGCTATGTTGGCTCCGGATAAAGATACTGCCAAAAATACTATCAAGGTATTGCTGGACAAAAGCTTTAAAACTCACAAGCATTTACTGCGCGATAAAGTTATTGCACCGCGTACTCTTAAATGTACAAATTATAATGGCAAGCTGATGCTGATGGGAGTTGCGGAGGTGCGCAAAGTATGATTCGTTCATTGGAAATAAAGTTAGCTGCTCCGACAGGCGCAAAGCTTACGCAGTCTGCCTGCTCATTGCTGCACGGCGTGCTGATGGAGCATATTGACAGCACATATGCAGAGCTTTTGCATCAACAGAGCTTGCGTCCGTATAGCCAGTATCTTTATTTTGATAAGGAACGTGCCGGTGTTTACTGGCGTTTGACGGCGCTGAATAAGCAAGCAGATGATGAGTTATTGGGAGCAGCCTTTTCGCTGCCGGCGACTGTTTATCTGAAGAAAAAACAGATGGAAGTACAACTTGTGAGCAAGGAATATCTGAAGGAAACCAGCTATGCTGAAATTGCAGAAAAATGCTTTGCACAGCCGTTAACAGGAAAATATTTAAGCTGCAGCTTTTTGACATCCTGCAGTTTTAAAAGCGAAGGACAATATGTAATTTTCCCTCAACCGCAATTTCTGCTTGGCAGTCTTATAAAGCGCTGGAACAGCTTTGCTGATAAGGAAAGACTGGATGCGCTTGGATTAGCACAAGATTTGGCTCAGGAAACATACGTTGCTGATTACAAGCTGAGCTTGCACTCCTTTAGTGTAGATGGTGCACGCATACCGGCATTTAGAGGCTTATATGTGTTAGGTATGAAAAATAATGTTATGTGCAACAGGATTATCGCTATGTTGGGTGAATATGCTAATTATAGTGGTATAGGAATTAAGACTGCCTTGGGAATGGGAGCAGTTAAAACATCATTGAATGAAAGATTTTGAGTGAAACTGCGCCGCACCGCTTGCAGAGTGGATTTGGAGGGTGCGAGGCAGGTCATTTTTAGGGCAAGATGTCTGTTGGTAAGGCCTGCGCCGCAAATGGTGGGGGCAGGCCTTATGGCAGGCGGACTTGCAGGGACAGGATTTTAGAGATAACCCCAAATTAGGGGACGGAAATTTTCAGCTAATTCTTTCATTGTATAACCGCATTCTAAAATTTTAGAGATAACCCCAAATTAGGGGACGGAAATCAACATGATTGTGCCTCCTTAATTAATTACGTTTACAAATTTTAGAGATAACCCCAAATTAGGGGACGGAAATTAATAATAATCTTTTAACATATCGCTAACCTCACTTTCTATTTTAGAGATAACCCCAAATTAGGGGACGGAAATTGCGCTACCTTCACGGTTATACTTACCAGTGCGAATTTTAGAGATAACCCCAAATTAGGGGACGGAAATAAAGATAACTTAATAACTTCGTGTATTTTATTGGTAATTTTAGAGATAACCCCAAATTAGGGGACGGAAAGTTATTAGTAACTATTATCATTTCCCTCCTTCCTTATCTATTTTAGAGATAGCCCCAAATTAGGGGACGGAAACTTATTAATTACCATGTATTCTCCCGAATAATACAGTATTTCAGAGATAACCCCAACTTAGGGGACGGAAACAGTTAGAACAGCAGGTTCCAAATACCTGCGAATTTCAGAGATAACCCCAATTTAGGGGACGGAAATGCTGCATGATGATGCAATATACAGCAATATCACCATTTCAGAGATAACCCCAAATTAGGGGACGTAACAAGCCTTCCCTTCCAGGGGAGGTGTCTGCGAAAGCAGACGGAGGGGTTCTGTAAGAAGTAAGGGAAGAATAACACTTAGGCATCATAAAGATGTTTAGTGATGATATGTTGGAAAAAATAACTTTGCAAAAGGAGCAATATGAGCACTAAAATTTTATATAATGGTCAAAATAAAGAAAATGCTAGATACTTACGAAAAAATATGACCAGACAAGAACGAAAAATATGGTATGATTTTCTTAGAAACCATAAATATAAGTGGTATAGACAAAGAAGAATAGGGAATTATATAGTTGACTTTTATTGTGATAAACTTCATTTAGTGATAGAGATAGATGGCGGACAGCATTATGAAGAAAGGCAGAAAGCGTATGACGAAGAAAGAACAAAAATGTTAAATAACAATGGGATAGAGGTGATAAGAATAGCAAATAATGAAGTTGACAGGAATTTTTTAGGAGTGTGTCAGTATTTAGAGCTTCGTATGGAAAATATGCAGTGGGGTGCAAACCCCTCAGGCGCCAAAGGCGCCAGCTCCCCTACAAGGGGAGCCTCAATAATGAGCTGAAGTTTATTGAGATAACCCCAAATTAGGGGACGGAAACACAAAACCTGCAACTAAACCAACAACAAATTTATTTCAGAGATAACCCCGAATTAGGGGACGGAAAGCTTTCCCACTCTCCTTCCGTATCATACATAGCTTTATTTTAGAGATAACCCCAAATAGGGGACGGAAACTCATGGCGATTAACGCTTCCGTGTTATTCATATTCGAATTTTAGAGATAGCCCCAAATAAGGGGACGGAAACTCGTAGTCCTCAGAGGGAATACGTTTAAAGAAGCAGTCAATTTCAGAGATAACCCCAAATAAGGGGACGGAAACAAATTCTCATGTTAACCATCCTTTTCAGTAAGCAGGATTTTAGAGATAGCCCCAAATTAGGGGACGGAAACCCTACCCAGTTCGGCACTATATAGCACCATCCATAAGCATTTTAGAGATAGCCCCAAATTAGGGGACGGAAACCTAATGCTGGTGCTCAAGCCAATCAGGCGCATTACTTTATTTTAGAGATAGCCCCAAATAAGGGGACGGAAAGCGGATAACGGTCAGCAGGTTGTAAAAATTCAGCACACAGATTTCAGAGATAGCTCCGAATAAGGGGACGGAAACAGTTTCAGCCTTTTCTTTTTCATAAAATTTACCTACAATTTCAGAGATAACCCCAAATTAGGGGACGAAAATCCGATATAGCCTTGCTTAATAGGAAGCCTTCTCATATTACAGAGATAACCCCAATTTAGGGGACGGAAACTCACGTGCCTTATCGTCATAGTCAAAGCTATGCCCAATTACAGAGACAACCCCAATTTAGGGGACGGAAACCCTGCTCGATTACCTCAATCACCGGAGCCATGTACGGATTTCAGAGATAACCCCAAATTAGGGGACGAAATTATGAAATAAGAAAATATTTTCTAGGAGGGATAAAAAATGACTTCTTTGTATATTACGGAAAGCGGAGCGTATTTACGAAAACGCGGCGGCCATGTTTTAGTCGGGCGTAACAATGAGATTCTTTTAGAGGTGCCATTGGAAAGAATAGAAGATGTTACCTTGGTAGATAGTGTACAAATTTCTTCAGGATTAATTACAGAGTTTTTAGAGAGAAACATACCTCTATCGTGGCTTTCTGGAAGAGGTCGTTTCTTTGGCTCGCTTTTAAGCAATGGTTCTATTGATATAATTAAGCATCAAAAACAATTTGAGCTTTTGCAGGAAGAAAAGTTATATTTTGAGCTAGCCAAAAAGATTATTTATGCTAAGGTACATAATCAGCTGACAATTTTACGTCGATATAATCGCAATTTAAAACTTGATAATGTAGACACAAGCATTCGCAATATTTTAGCAATAAGAAAAAATATTTGTCAGGCAGATGATTTACATTCTTTGATGGGCTTTGAAGGAATTATAAGTCGTATTTATTTTTGTGCCTTAGGCGCTATAGTCCCAGATGAATTTAAATTTGAAAAACGTACTAAAATGCCACCACGAGATCCATTTAATTCTATGTTGAGTTTAGGCTACAGTATGTTGTTCAATGAGATTATGAGCAATGTGTTGGCTTTGGGGTTGCATCCTTACGTTGGTTTTATGCACAGAATTGCTAAAGGACATCCTGCGTTAGTTTCGGATTTAATTGAAGAATGGCGTGCGCCATTGATTGATTCTATGGTTTTAGCAATGGTAAAGAGAAATATGTTGACGAAAGATATGTTTGAAACAAATGAAACGGGCTGTTTTTTAAACCCCGAAGCTCGTAAAATATATTTGCAGACATATAATAAAAAGTTGCGTTCAGACAACCAATATTTTGAAGATAAATATACTTATCGTGAAAGTATTAGGCAGCAGTGTCGTAAATATGCTAGTGTAATCATGCATAGTGATATTACTCTTTATGAACCATTGGAGTTGAGATAATGGAGCGAAAATTTATAGTTTTAATGATTTATGATATTGTCGATAACAAACGCCGTAATAAGATGGTAAAATGTCTTGAGGCTTATGGTGTCCGTGTACAAAAATCTGCTTTTGAAGCATTACTTAATCGTTGGCAATATGAAAAAATGCTACGAGAAAGCAGTATTTTGATTGATGAAGCAGTCGATTCCTTGCGAGTATATGTATTGGATGATATTATAGATGTATATACTTGGGGAATTGGCGAGCGTAAGGAAACAGACTGCGTTATTTTGTAAATGGGAGATGAGCGAATGAGCATTTTATATACACCTGCCGGTGATACGGATCCTATCAGAGATTGCTATGATGGTGCTATGCTGCACATAATCAGAACATATAGGCCTGAATACGTGCGGATATTCTTAAGCGCGGAAATGTCTGCAAAAGAAAAAAACAGGCATATATACTCTAAAGCGATTGAGTATAATGTGCCTGAGTGCAAATTTGATTTTATTTATACTGATATAGTTAATGTACAGCTTATGGAAGAACTGGTGCCTTTGGCAGAAGGCTTTCTTGAACTGCGCAAAGAGTTTCCAGAAGAAGAGGTTTTGCTGAATTTAAGCTCAGGTACACCGCAAATGAAAACGGTGATGAGCTTTTTAGCCACGGATTTTGAAAACGTTCGTGCCATTCAGGTAGATTCACCGCAAAGGGCATCTAATAGAACAGCGCATGCGACGCAGGATAACGAAGATATTGATGTTGTAATAGAAAACAATTTTGATAATGCTCCTGATTATACGTGTCGCTGCCATGAAGCGCCGCTTTCTCTTTTGCGTCGTTACAGTATACGTCACCAATTGATTAGTTTGATTAATAATTATGAATATAGAGCAGCTTTGACCATGTATAACAAAAATAAAGCAATGTTTGTTGAAGAAACCGGTAAATTGCTGAAGCATGCGGATTTACGTTCAAAGCTGCTGATAAATGAAGCATTTAATGGCATGGGTAAGGAAAATATTTATAAAAACAATTCCGTAAAAAAATTGAATGAATTTTTGATGGTTATGGAATTACACCAGAGGAAGGGTGAATTGGCAGAATTCATCCCTAAACTGACACCGTTTTTGTATGAATTACTGCTTTATTATTTCGAAAATCATGCTACGCTTAAACCTGAAAGCTTTTGTTACAACAAACGAAATAATAATAGCAGTTGGAAAATAAGTGTGGAGAAGCTGAGAAAAGAAGCGCCGGATGTATTTTCTTATCTGAATTATTATTTTCGTCAAGGCTTTAGGGATACGGAGCTTTCCTTTTCTAACATGCTGCTAATTTTGGAGTCTTTAAAATCTGTAAAAACAGAACTTATGGGAGAATTACAGATTCTTCGAGAAGTAGAGAAAAATCAGCGGAATAAAATAGCACATACTATTTTAACTGATGTTACGGAAGAAAATTTGCAGGCTATAGAGCCTAAGCTGAGTTCTTACCAAATTGTTCAGCATCTGCGTAAGGCGTTTTTGTTGATTATGAAAGGAGAATCCATCTGCAAACGCAATGTATATGATGATTTAAACAGGAGAATTGTTGACAGCTTAAATGAATTTAATAAATAGAATATAACTTTTATGACAATATATGCTGTTAAAAACGCTGTTTATGTATAAACAGCGTTTTTTAGTGCGTAGAAAAATTAAAATTCGACTGGCAGTCGTAAAAGTATAGACTATATCCTGAAATAATACTTCGGTTTTTTAAGTACAGAGAAAAGAAAATATATACGTTAAAAATAAACTGTCGAACTGCAAATCTTTTTTACTGTGATTTAACAATAAGGTTAATCTGCATTTAATATTCTAAGGCTATACTATGTATAACAAAGATGAATGAATCTGCGATATGCGTAGGAGGTAAGCGTTATGCAGGATTTATACCCAATGTTGATTTTATTTGCCGGTTGGATGGTTGTAGATTTGCTGGTGTTTTAAACACTGTAAGAAAATTTGTCATTTGCTGAGAGAGCAGGGAAAGCCTTGCTCTCTTTTCGTTTTTTATCAGGAAGGTATTATCAATTACTCTTTTCAGCGGGATGTTTTCTTGCTACAATATAGTTAATGAATATAGCGAGGAGGAAAGTTCTATGAAAAAACTGTTTCTTTGTATCCTTTGTCTGCTGATGTGTTCCGTTTGCGCTGCTGCCCCGGCGAAAAAGGTAGTGCTGTGGTATCAGGTTCCGGAGGTTGTTCTGGAAGCGCAGAATCTTGAAAATGATGTTGAGAAAGGTAAGACGGAATTTGAAGCCTTCCTCATGGCAAATTACGGCAAGCGTTTCCCTGTACAGATGATTAAGCAATCTGCTCCGGATAAGGAACTGACTGCTGCCGATGTATCACTGGTTACTCGTCCCAACTGGGTGCCGATTGTTGTGAAGCTTGACCTGGCCGGTGTTGGCAGCGGTGACAAGCTGGTTGGTAAATACAGCACTGTTAAGGTTGCGTTGAAGGAAAGCACCGTTGTAGACGGTAAGCTTTTCAGCTATGATTATGGTATCAAGGAATATGACAGCAGCATGCTGCGTGTAGCAGGTTATGTTATTGCCAGCGAGGATGATCCGCGCATCAATACCAAAAATGCCGTTAATGATTGCATTAAAGAGGCTTGCACGCTGAACAGCAAGGTTAACCGTTATGCTGATCCTGCAGCCTATGAGAAGGAAAATGCCCGTTACAACGGCGAATTTGAAAAAATTCAGTAAAACGTCTGAGAGTGTATCCTAAAATATAGAAAATCCCGAATCTCTTCAAGAGGTTCGGGATTTTCTTGCTCTTTGTCCGTTTGCGATATTTAAATTAAAGGTAGGAGTTTATTGATGACTTTTAGTGAGAGAAATATGAGTTGAGCTGTGCTTATCTGTTGTGACCGAAGAATGCTTTTGCTACTTCCGGGAAGGAAATATAGCTCAGCAGGTCTTCCATGCTGGCGTTAGGATAACCGTCTTCAGCCAGACGAGCTCGGAATTTTTCCAGCTGAGGTTCGATTAAATCTGCCGGACGGCAGGTAATAGGCTCTGCGTTGCCGATAGCCAGACGTTTAACCTCAGGGTCGATAGGTGCGGGTGTGCGACCGTATTTACCCAAAACTAAATCCTTAACCTCGCGGGGAATCATCTTATAGCGGCCCAAGGCTACGTTCAGCACTGCCATAGTGCCTACAATCTGACTGGTAGGCGTTACCAGCGGCGGATAGCCAAGCTCTGCGCGTACACGGGGCATTTCTTCCAAAAGCTGCGGATATTTATCGGCAACGCCCATTTCCTTCATCTGGTTGAGCAGATTAGAAAGCATACCACCTGGGATTTGGAAGGTAAGTACTTTCGGATCGATAGGAATGTTGGTGTTCAGGTTGAAATCATCTACCAAATCCTTTTTGACACCTTTGAAGTAATCTGCCAAATCATGCAGAAGCGGCAGGTCAATGCCGGTGTCGTATTCTGTGCCTTGTAATGTTGCTACCAAAGATTCGGTACATGGTTGGCTGGTAGAGCAGGCGAAGGGTGAGAGCGCTGTATCAACAATATCTACGCCTGCTTCGATAGCCTTCAGATAAGTCATATCACCCATGCCACTGGTGAAGTGCGTGTGAAGATTAATCGGCAAGTTGATTTCTGCTTTTAAAGCTTTTACGAGGTTGTATGCTTCGTAAGGGCGCAGCAGGCCGGCCATATCCTTAATGCAGATGGAGTCGGCACCCATCTGTACCAGTTCTTTGCCAAGCTGCACAAAATTTTCATCTTTATGGTAAGGGCTGATAGTATAAACGATACAGCCTTGAGCATGTCCGCCAGCTTCTTTGGTGGCGCGCATAGCTGTTTCCAGGTTACGGGTATCGTTGAGTGCGTCGAAAATGCGGATGATGGAAACGCCGTTATCTACAGAGCGTTTAACAAATTCAGAAACAACGTCATCGGCTAAATTGGTGTAGCCAAGAACGTTCTGACCACGCAGCAGCATTTGAATTGGGGTGTGCGGCAGATTCTTCTTCAGCAGACGCAGGCGCTGCCAAGGATCTTCATGCAGGAAGCGTAGGCAGGAGTCAAAGGTTGCGCCTCCCCAGGCTTCAACGGCATGGTAACCGGCGTTATCAATTTTCTCCAACACGGGCAGCATATCAACGATACGCATACGTGTTGCTGCGATGGATTGGTGTCCGTCACGCAGGACGGTTTCTACGATTTTTACAGGTTTGTTTGCCATGCTCTTGCCTCCGGTTAGTTGAGATGCATTGCCGAAGCAAGCAGATTTACTTTAAGGGTACGTACGCTTGTCCAGGGTTCAATTCTGATGAAATCTTTTACATTGCTCATGATAGTTACCTCCGTAAGTTCAAATATGTTTTTCGTTGATGTTAATTAGTCGTTCAGACCAAGCAGTTGAAGTTTTAAAGCACGAACGCTTTTCCAGGGCTCGATTCTGAAGTATTGTTTTGCATTATTCATAGTAAAATCCCTCCGTAAAATAAAACATGATTTTTAAAATTTGTATGGATAACAGCTGCTGTGTATTTTTCTTTATGCTTGTTTAGCAACTGTTTTTTGAACTGACTAAAATATACCACGAATAATAAGATAAATCAATTTTATGGAATTAATAAGCGTATAAATCTAATTTATAATAAAGCGCAAAGAAAAGCAGCTGAAGGGCAAACCCTCAGCTGCTGTATTTTTCTTCATCTAATGTCATTGCCGGAAAAGCTTGATGAATTCGATGACTGCGTTAGGAACGTAAACATTATGCGGTAAAAGCAGAGAATATTTTCTTTCTGCCTGCTTGGACTGCAGCTTGAAGAAGCGCAGAGAGGTTTCATTGCCGGTTACCAGCTTGTCGCTGATAAAAGTGGCGCCGATGCCATGCTCCGCAAGCTGGAAGGCTGTGACGAGCTGCGGCACCTTGACCTTTATGCGTGGCAGAATTTCTGCTTCTTCAAACATTTTTAACGTACGCATGCCAAGGTTGACATGTGCGTCGATACGGATGAAGCTGTAATCTGTGAATTGCTGTAAGTCAACACTGGAACATTTTTCCGACAGGTGGATGCCGTGTCTGACTTCTATTGCGCTTAAGCTTTCCTCTAGCAATTTATCGCTGAGCGCGAAGGCTTGCGGAACAGCGAGAAGGATATGATCGGAAAAAGTAGGATAGCTGTCAAACTCTTGCACTACTTCTTCATCACAGCTGAAGGTGAAATCAAGCTCGTTATTTTTGAGCATTTCAATGAGCATGTCAGAGCTTGTTTCTGCCATTGTAATGTTAATGTTGGGATAGAGGGTGTTGAATTGGGCGATGTATGACGGCAGGAGATAAGCATTCATATAATGCGTGCCGCCGATTTTCAGATCACCGCTTTTTAAACCATGAATATCATCAATTTGCTGCTTGAGCTGCTGCTCTAGCAGCATTTCCTTTTTGATATGCTGCAGATACAGTTCGCCGATGCTTGTGAGTGTGAGCGGTCTTTGGCTGCGGTTGAAAATGGCAGCACCTATTTCCTGCTCCACTTTTTTGATGGCTATGCTCAGTGCAGGCTGAGTAATGAATAACGCTTCTGCAGCTTTAGAAAAACTGCCACATTGATAGACCTGGTAGATATACTTTTTTTCTAGCTCCATACTATAAATCTCCTTTATAGAAATATTAATTCTATAAAATTGATTATACACTAGATTGATGTTATAGTAAAGGCAGGTCAAGAAAGACTGCTGCTGAAGTGCAATACAACTACATATAGCTATTGTGATGTACGTGATTTAGAGCACGACTACAGGATAATAGATAAAAAGCATAAGGAGGTCAGAGGATGGCTTTTATGTATCAGGTATCAACCCTGCAGGCTTTGGCCAAGGGCGATTTTTATGGCAATGCAACAATTGAAGAGCTGCTTACCAACGGCGATATAGGCTTAGGTACTTTTGAAGCGGTTAATGGTGAAATGATTGTACTCGATGGTGTCTGCTATCGGGCGAAAGCAGATGGTACAGTAGAGATTGCCGATGCCGGCGATGCTACCCCGTTTGCTTCCGTAACATACTTAAATAAGAATATAGCTTTTGAGCTGGAGAACATCGCTGATATGAGCGAGCTTCTGGCTAAGCTGGACGAGGTTGGCAAAGCTCATGGTGAGAACAATATCTACGCTTGCCGTATAGATGGGTATTTTAACGAAATTTACGCGCGTTCTGAAAAGAAGCAGCATAGCGAGCCTTATAAAACCTTTGCTAAGGTTTTGGAAACAGATCAGCGTGAGTTTGAATTTAAAAATGTCAGCGGCAGCCTCGTTTGCGTATATTTTCCGCAATATATGGATGGCTTGAATGTTGCAGGCTGGCATGTGCATTTTATTTCTGATGACAGAACGATGGGCGGTCATGTTTTTGACTGCTCTCTGCAGGAGGGCAAGGCTTATATGGGCAGAACCGAAGGCTTTAACTTCCTGATTCCGAAAACAAGGTTTTTTCAAAAGCTTACTCTTACTGATGTTTCCAAGGAGGAAATTGAGAGTGTGGAGAAAGCAGGCAATAAATAATAAATTTGCAGCTGATGCTGCGTATGGAGGGTAAAAATGGATAAGCAAGAACAAGTTGAACAATTAACAAACTATGTAGCACATTTTATAGCGCACACCGCTAAGGTTTTACCTGACGATGTTATCGCTAAGCTGGATGAGCTGGCAGAAAAGGAAGACAGCCCGCTGTCTAAAACTATCTACCAGACCATGAAGCTGAACCAGAAGCTGGCTAAGGATCTGAATCGTCCCAGCTGCCAGGATACCGGCGTTATGCAGTTCGTAGTAAGATGCGGCACCAATTTCCCGCTGATTAACGAGCTGGAGGTACTGCTGAAGGAAGCTGTTATCCGTGCAACTCAGCAAGCTCCGCTGCGTCATAACAGTGTAGAAACCTTTGATGAATACAACACCGGCAAAAATGTCGGCACCGGTACTCCGACTATTTTCTGGGAGATTGTGCCGAACAGCGATGAGCTGGATCTGTACACTTATATGGCCGGCGGCGGCTGCAGCCTGCCCGGTAAAGCAATGGTGCTGATGCCCGGTGCCGGTTATGAAGGTGTAACCAGATTCGTGCTGGATGTTATGACCTCCTATGGCCTGAATGCCTGCCCGCCGCTTCTGGTAGGTGTTGGCGTTGGTACTTCTGTAGAAGTAGCTGCTCTGCATGCTAAAAAAGCATTGATGCGCCCGATTGGCAGCCATAACCCGAACAAGAACGCAGCGCTCTTGGAGCAGCTGTTGGAAGATGGTATCAATAAAATCGGCCTCGGTCCTCAAGGCTTAGGCGGCAAATATTCCGTTATGGGCGTTAACGTAGAAAATTCTGCGCGTCATCCGTCTGTAATCGGTGTTGCTGTAAACGTTGGCTGCTGGTCTCATCGTCGCGGCCATATCGTATTCGACAAAAACTTAAACTACAAAATTCTTTCTCATAGCGGGGTGACTTTATAATGTACGAAGTAATTGATGGCAAAAAGGTTTTGACTACTCCTGTAAGCGCAGAAGATTTAAAAAATATTCATATTGGCGATATTGTTTATCTGAACGGTGACATTACCACCTGTCGTGACGTTGCACATCGCCGTGTCGTAGAATATGGCCGTGAGCTGCCTGTTGATGTTAAGGATAAAGCAATTCTGCACGCCGGTCCGATTATTCGTCCCTTGGGCGATGACAAATTTGAAATGGTATCTGTTGGTCCTACCACCAGCATGCGCATGGAAAAATTTGAGAAAGAGTTCGTTGAAAAAACCGGTGTCCGCGTTATCGTCGGCAAAGGCGGCATGGGCCCCAACACTGAATATGCCTGCAAAAACTTTGGCGCTATTCACTGTGTATTCCCCGCAGGCAACGCTGTTGTGGCAGCAACTGAAGTGCAGGAAATCGTTGATGCCAACTGGCGTGAGTTGGGTATGCCGGAAACTCTGTGGAGCTGCCATGTGAAAATGTTTGGCCCGCTGATTGTTTCTATCGACAGCTATGGAAGAAACTTTTTTGAAGAGCAAAAAGTAATCTATAACCAACGCAAGGAAGAAGTATATAACGAGATTATTCCACACGTTAAATTTATTAAATAAAGATAAAATAGCTGTGGATTTATCAGATTCAGGAGAAAAGAAATGAAACAGATATTATCTATTGTCGCACACAATCGTCCTGGTGTGTTAATGAGGGTTACGGGACTGATTTCCCGCCGTGGCTATAATATTGACAGCTTAACCAGTGGCAGTACACAGGATCCGGAATATGCACGTATGACAATTGTATTGGATGCGGACGAGCTGACAATCGAGCAGGTCTGCAAGCAATTGGCAAAGCTCAGCGAGGTAGAGCGCATTAAGGTGCTACATCGTGAAACGAGCGCACTGCGCAGTATGCTGTTGGTCAAGGTACACGCCGGCGAAAAGCAAATGGAGGTGCTGCAATTAGCAACAGCCTTCCGTTCCCATGCTATTGATGTTACCGGCAACAGCATGACCTTTGTCAACACCGGTGATGAAGGCAAGCTGTGCGCCTTTGCAAATGCTCTGCGCCGTTATGGTATTGTCGAAATGGTGCAGACGGGAATCGTTGCTTTAGAACGTGGCGATGAAGCATTGGAGGTCAAAGAATCACGCTATGAATGGCCTCATGCCGAAGAAGCGTAAGAAAGGAGTATAACACTATGCAGCTTACTGGTGCGGAAGTTATGGTGAAATGCCTTGAGGAAGAAGGCGTTTCTACAATTTTTGGTTATCCCGGTGGTGCTATACTGCCGTTTTACAACGCTCTGCGTGATGTAAAAAATATTAAGCATGTACTGACAGCGCATGAACAGGGAGCAGCACACGCTGCTGATGGCTATGCACGTGCCAGCGGCAAGGTTGGCGTGTGCTGTGCTACCTCCGGTCCCGGTGCGACGAATCTCGTAACAGGTCTGGCGAATGCATTTCTTGATTCTATTCCTGTAGTGGCTATTACCGGACAGGTAAAAAGCAGCATGATCGGTCATGATGCCTTCCAGGAGGTAGATATTACCGGTATTACTATGCCGATTACCAAGCAAAATTTTCTGGTCAATAAGCCGGAAGAATTGGCACAGACCATGCGCCTGGCTTTTCAGATGGCGAAAAGCGGTCGTCCGGGCCCTGTGCTTGTAGATGTAGCGCATGATGTGCAGACGAGCATGATGGAATATCATGCAAGCAAGCTGCGTGAGCTGCCTGTCGCTATGCCGCAAAAGGAACTTGTTGCTGCAGCTGTAGCTGCGCTGAACAAGGCTGAACGTCCTGTGATGCTTGTTGGCGGCGGTGTAGCTATCTCCGGTGCGGAATACGAAGCTGTGCATCTTTGTGAAAAAATGCATCTGCCTGTAGCCAGCACGCTGATGGGCTTGGGTTGCATCAGCTCCTATCGCGAGCAGTTTTTGGGCATGAGCGGCCTGCACGGACACGAACGTGCGAACCGTGCTATTGCTAACGCTGATGTAGTGCTGGCAGTTGGTACACGCTTTAATGACCGTGTAACCGGTGACCGTGATAAATACAGCGCGCATAAAACGATTATCCATATTGATATTGATCCTGCTGAATTAAACAAGAATATTGAGAGCAGCATTGATATTGCCGGTGATATGCGAACTATCCTGAAAATGCTCGATAAGGGCTGTAAATCTCATGATATAAAAGCATGGTGGGATACAATTATGACCTGGCCGAGCATGGATGAGGATTATGGAAATAATACTGCGCCGCTCTTTATTGAAGCGCTGAACCCGCTCTTAAAGGGTAAGGATTATTTTGTTGCTACTGATGTAGGTCAGCATCAGATGTTTACGGCACAGCATTTGAAGGTGGAATATGCACGTCAGCTGATTACCAGCGGCGGACTGGGAACAATGGGGTTTGGTCTGCCTGCCGCTATGGGCGCAAAATTTGCCTGCCCGGATAAAAAGGTTATTTGTATCAGCGGTGACGGCGGCTATAAAATGACCGGCAGCGAGCTGTTTACATTAGCAAGCAATAATGTTCCTGTAGTTTCCGTTGTTTTCAATAACAGCGGCTTGGGTATGATTCGTCAGCTGCAGACTGTACAGTTCAATAAACGTTTTATGGCTTGTGAATGTCCCGGTTACGTTGACTTTGTTAAATATGCGGAAGCCTTCGGTTTGGAAGGTGAGCATGTTACAACACCGGAAGATTTTGCAGCTGCTGTAAAGCGTGGTTTAGATAAGGACCATACCTATGTAATTGAAGTTGATATCAATCCTAAGGATATGGTAGTACCGATGGTTGCTCCCGGTAAAGGCGTGGATGAATTTGTCCAAGGACTTGGAGAATAATTGTAAGGCAAGCATATAACAGTATATATAAAGCAAAGGTCCGAATCTCTTCAAGAGGTTCGGACTTTTGTGTTATAATAATAGCAATGGTATGTTACAAGGAGGTGCAGTATGCTTAAGCTTATGCGTTTACTTACAATTATATGTCTGTTTTTCGGCTTGGGTACGATGACGTATGCAGCGTCACCTAATCCGGTAAGCTCTGCTTATATGCAGAGTTATTTTACAACAATCGCGGCAGCATCCTGTCTGGGTGTTTATCTGCCGCATACTTCCCAGGAGTTTGACTATCTGCGCAGCTATGGCTGGCAGATTGAAAGCCAGCAGGGAAATGATGGTAAGGTGGAGCTGAATTATGCTGTAGCCAAAAATTATTTTCCGCAAGTTAATAAGCAAATATATCTGGTAACCTTCCGCGGCAGCGCCAGCAAGAGTGACTGGAAGATTAATCTGGAGACGAAAAAGGTTAATTACGGCGGTTCGACCTTAGCGGAGATGCAGGAGCTGGCAGCGCAGCCTGTGATTAAAGATGGTGCAACTGTACATGCAGGTTTTAACAGCTATGTGGATGCCGTACTGCGCAGTGGCGTAGTTGATGAGAACAGCAAGTTGCGTGGATTGTTCAAGCGTGTAAGCGAAGACCCTGATGCGTATCTGGTGCTTACAGGTCACAGTCTTGGCGGAGCTACAGCGACGCTTTTGGGCGAGCGTTTGGTGAGTCTGGGAATGCCTAAGGAAAAGTTTGTTGTTATAACCTTTGGCGCTCCGGCAGTTGGCAACAGCGCCTTTGCGGAGCAGTACGGTAATAAGATTAAGCTGCTGCGTATCAGCAACACGGCGGACCCTGTTCCCGGCAGCCTGCAGACGTTTTTCGGTGGCTATAAGCAGTTCGGCGAGCCTGTGAAGTACAGCCTTTCCAACAAAATCAGCAATCTGCAGCATGCTATGGCTATGTATTTTGATTACAGTATCAGCGAATACTATAAAGAGCGTGACAGACAGATAAGCATGGGAAGATTGGAGCCTGTTACAGATAGAAAAATTACGAAGCAGCCGGTGGTTGCGGTTTGGGTAAATACTTCCGACAGCTTGAAAAAACTGGCCTATGTAACGGATATCAAACGTTTTGTGCTTGACGAATATCGCAAAATGTTGCCAAGCTATATTATTATGGAACGTAATCTGCCCAAGGATGCCTACACAACGCAGGATTTACTGAAGCTCAGCAATGAGGCCGGTGCAGAATATATGCTAGTCTGCGGGATGGATGGCAGTCAGGCTCCTAAGGAGGGCTATTGGTATCTGACGTTGGAGCAAGGGTTGTTTGATAAAAATGGTCGCATGCTGACGCTTGGCGCTTTCGGACGCAAGGTATCGCCGGCTGTCGGCAATATTCAGGCTGCGGGCGAAAATTTGTGGCAGGCACGCGAAGCCTTGTGCGAGCAGCTGCCGTTTATTGTAACGCAGCATGAAGCTAACTTGGGATATTAGAACGTTGAAATAGTGGAGGATGAGGATATGGATTTAAGTGAATTAGAAGGGGAGCTGGCAAACTGTCAAGCCTGCCCCTTACGCCAGGATGCTATTGCGCCCGTGGGCTGGTACGGTAATCCCGAAAGCCCGATTGTTTTTGTAGGAGAGGGCCCGGGCCAGGTCGAGGATGATTACGGCTGTCCTTTAATCGGGCCGTCCGGACAATTACTGGACAAGGCTCTGTGGGCAGCCAAGATGACGCGTGACAGAGTGTTGACCACGAACGTGATCAAATGCAGACCGAAGAATAACCGTACACCGGATATTGCCGAAGGCGATTTTTGCGCCAAGCAGTGGCTGCAGCGTGAGCTGGAGATTATTCAGCCGAAGGTAATCGTGGCCTTGGGCAGCGTGGCGCTGCATTGTCTGGGCCGTCCCGATATGCGCATTACGCGCGACCGCGGTATGTGGTTCCGCACGGAGCAGGGCTTTGACTGCATTGCTACATATCATCCAGCGTATTTGCTGCGTCAGTACGGCAAGCAGCTGGTGGCTTCCAAATGGGATGTATTCCATGATCTGGAGGCAGCACGCGAGCGTGCCGCACTTTTGGCGCCGGGCTATGAATTTATGTCTGAGGAAAAGCCGGATTTATTTAAGATTTTTAAGAAGCGTGTACGCTGAAAAAGCTGCTGCAAGTAAAAAGCGTTCTGCCGCAAAATTACGGCAGAACGCTTTTGTATTTTATGATTACGATATTAAATAATCTTAGTGGTCCAGTCTTCGATGTTCCAAACCTTATCTACCCAGTCCTCGTAGAATTCCGGTTCGTGGGAAACAAGCAGAACGCTGCCCTTGAATTCCTTCAGTGCACGCTTCAGCTCGTCTTTTGCGTCAACATCAAGATGGTTAGTAGGCTCGTCCAGTACCAGCCAGTTGACATCCTTCAGCATCAGTTTGCACAGGCGCACCTTGGCAGCCTCACCACCGCTGAGGACGAAAACCTTACTGGTAATATGCTCGTTGGTCAGGCCACAGCCTGCAAGTGCAGCACGCACCTCGTAGTTAGTCAGGCCGGGATATTCGTTCCAAACATCATCGAGAGCAGTATTCTCGTTCTTTTCGCGTTCCTCCTGCTCAAAATAGCCGGGCTCCAGGAATTCACCCAGCTCAACCTTGCCGCTGACAGGCGGAATGATACCTAAAATAGTTTTCAGCAGGGTAGTTTTACCTAAGCCGTTGACACCGCGGATAGCGATTTTCTGACCGCGTTCCAGGTTAAAGGTAACAGGACGGGTGAGAGGGCTGTCGTAGCCAAGCACCAAATCCTTCGCTTCTACGATGAAGCGGCTGGGAGTACGTGCCTCGGTGAATTTGAAGGTCGGCTTCAGCTTTTCACGCGGCTTTTCAATCATTTCCATCTTATCGAGCTTGCGTTGGCGGCTTTTTGCCATATTGGTGGTAGCAACACGCGCCTTATTGCGGGCGATGAAGTCCTCCAGCTTAGCAACCTCCTGTTGCTGACGCTCGTAGGCTGCAGCCTTCTGTGATTGATAGATGGCGTACATTTCCTGGAATTTGTCGTAGTCACCGCTGTAACGGGTAAGCTCGCAGTTTTCCAGATGATAGATAACATTGACAACCTTGTTGAGGAAGGGAATGTCATGGGAAATCAAAATGAAGGCATGCTCGTAGTTCTGCAGGAACTTGGTGAGCCATTCGATATGTTCAACGTCAAGATAGTTGGTAGGCTCGTCCAACAGCAGAATTTGGGAGTTCTGCAGCAGCAGCTTAGTAAGCAGAACCTTGCTGCGCTGACCGCCGGAAAGCTCGCTGACGTCTTTATCAAGACCGATGCTGCCAAGACCGAGGCCGTTGGCAAACTCTTCGATTTTACTGTCTAAGGAATAGAAACCGCTGTGCTCCAGCTCAGACTGGATTTCACCGACGGTATTCATCATTTTATCAAGCTCTTCGGGAGAAGCATCGCCCATTTTATCGTACAGCTCCAGCATTTGCTGTTCCATAGCGTACATGCCGTCAAAGGCTGTACGCAGAACCTCGCGGATAGTCATGCCCTTTTCCAGAGTGCTTTGCTGGTCCAGATAACCGACGGTAACCTTACCGGGCCATTCAACCTTGCCTTCGTCAGGCAGTACGTGACCGGTTACGATATTCAAAAAGGTGGATTTGCCTTCGCCGTTAGCGCCGACAAGACCGACGTGCTCACCGCGCAGAAGCTTAAAGGAAACGTTTTCTAAAATTTGGCGGCCGCCAAAGGAGTGGGAAACATTGGTGACGTTTAAGTAGCTCATAAAAACCTCGCTTTATTAGTTTAGTTTTGGTATAATGATAATGGTCTGACGAACGTTGGCTGCCCCTCAAGGGAGGTGGAAGCTATGCGAGTGTACGAAGCCTTAAGTCTTATGATTGCTTTCGGCATTCTTGTTGCGACCATTATCTTGGCATGTAAGTAACATTACATAAAAAGAAAAAGACCGACTAAAGCAAGCCAGCCTTTTCTTAACTTAAAGAATTAATTGGGAAGAGCTGACGGGCTCAATCGTCAGACTAACCTACATATATTATAACAATCAACAATGCTTTCGTCAACGATAGAGGAGGAAAATAATTATGCTGCAAGGAAATAAAAAAGATATTGAAAAGCTGCTGCCGTATGTAAGCAAGAGTTTGCAAAAAGCATTGGCTTACGTTGCTGCGACTGACTTCAGCAAGGTAGAAAACGGTGAATATGAAATTGACGGACGTAATGTTTTCGCCCGTGTAAATACATATGATACCGAGCCCAAGGCTGAACGTCGTCCGGAAAAGCACAACGATTATATTGATGTACAGTTTGTTGCTCGCGGTGAGGAAACAATTTGGTATACACCGCTGACAGCTGATTGTGTAGAAACAGAAAATAAAGCAGAAAAAGAGGACGTAATTTTTTACGCCGACCCGCAGGAGAAGAATTGCGCAGTATTAAATTCCGGTGATTTTGCAATTTTTTTCCCGTGGGAATTACACAGACCTAATTGTTCTGTAGAAAAAATCGCCAGCAACGTACAAAAAATCGTAGTTAAGGTAAAAGCCTGAAACACGCATGGTTGAGCGGTTTTAGTTGCTTAAACAAATCGGTTTGACGACTTTGAAAAACTTTTTCTGAAAAAATCATAAAAAAGTTCAAAAAAAGTGTTGACAAATGCGTGTGGACTTAGTATAATAACACTCGTGATGTTGAGCAACACAAAACATCACAAAATATTCCCCGATAGTTCAGCCGGTAGAACACCTGACTGTTAATCAGGGCGTCGTAGGTTCGAGTCCTACTCGGGGAGCCAAGAAGTTAAAGCTTCGAACTTTTAGGAGTTCGGAGCTTTTTGTTTTTCCCGAAATTGATTTATGATATAATAAATACACCACTAAAACTAACGAGGTATCTATACTATGACTTTGGAAAATAAATTAGGCATCACCAGCTCCGCCGAGCTGGCAACTCAGGAAGAGCGCTTAAGCAAAAAGCGTGCGTTAGAGCTTTTCGAAAGCGGTATGCTGGACAAGCTGGAGCCAGGCACCTTCAAAACGCTGCAGGTGATTCATAAGCAGCTTTTTATGGATATTTACGATTTTGCAGGCAAGGTTCGCTCTGTAAACATTGCCAAGGGTGGCTTCCGTTTTGTCCCGGCCATGTATCTGCTTGATGCGCTGATACAGATTGAGCGTATGCCGCAAAGCACTTTCAACGAAATCATTGAAAAATATGTTGAAATGAATGTCGCCCACCCTTTCCGTGAGGGCAATGGTCGCAGTACGCGCATCTGGCTTGATCTTATTTTGAAGAAAGAGCTGCAGCTGGTTATTGATTGGAGCAAGGTTAATAAGGAAGATTATCTTTCCGCTATGGAGCGCAGCCCGATTAAGGACCTGGAAATCAAATTTATCTTAAAGAACGCCCTGACCGAGCATATTGATGACCGCGAGGTTTATATGAAGGGTATTGATGCAAGCTATATGTATGAAGGCTATGAAGAATTCAAAACGAAAGATTTATAAGCTTCGGCCTGCCAGTTTGCCTCAGTTGCAGCAATGCAGCTGAGGTTTTTTGTTATTCTTTTAGCAATCCTTCATCAATCTTCCTTGCATACTAAAAATTTAATTGATATAATAGAAAAAGCTGAAAATTATATAAAAGGAGATTCTGTTTATGACCAACAACCATTCCAAGGGGCGTGCCATCGCTCTGCTGCCTATCGCAGTCTTTCTGCTGTTCTTTATAGGCTCAGGCCTGATTACCGGGGATTTTTACAGCATGCCTGCGATTGTAGGCTTTTTAATTGCTTTAATTATAGCCTTCCTGCAAAACAAAAATCTAAGCTTTGTACAGAAGCTGCGCCTTGCTTCTACCGGCGTAGGTGACGAAAACATTCTCACCATGTGCCTTATCTTCCTCGCCGCAGGTGCCTTTTCCGGCGCTGTACGCGCTGCCGGCGGTGTAGAAAGCACCGTCAACCTCGGCCTTTCCATTCTGCCGGGCAACATGGCGGTAGCAGGCCTTTTCGCTATCGGTTGCTTTATCTCCATTTCTATGGGTACTTCCGTAGGCACTATTACCGCACTTGCTCCGATTGCTGCAGGCATCAGCGACAAAACCGGCTTCCCTATGGCTATCTGTGCCGGTGCCGTAGTCTGCGGTGCAATGTTCGGTGACAACCTTTCTATTATTTCCGATACCACTATTGCTGCTGTTAAAACTCAGGGCTGCGATATGCGCGACAAGTTCCGTGAAAACTTTAAAATCGTCCTGCCGGCAGCAATCATCACTCTTGGTTTGTTCTACTTCTTGGGCAACACCAACGAATATCAGGTCAACGGTAACCTCGACTACAGTCTGATCAAGGTTCTTCCCTATCTGTTCGTATTAATCGGTGCTGTAAGCGGTGTCAACGTTTTCGTGATTCTTATTATCGGTACTGTGCTCAGTATGCTGGTAGGCCTCGGAACAGGCATGTTTACTGCTACCAAAATGTTTACCCACGTTGGCAACGGCATTATGTCTATGTATGACATCACCGTTATTTCTATCATCGTGGCCTGCATCATTACCCTGATTAAGGAATACGGCGGTATTGATTTCGTACTGAACTTCATCAAGAGCCGCATCAGCAGCACTAAGGGCGGTGAGCTTGGTATTGCTGCTCTCGCTCTGCTTGTTGATATCTGCACCGCAAACAACACTGTTGCGATTGTTATGGCAGGCCCTATTGCCAAGGATATCAGCGAAGAGTTCGGCGTAACGCCTCGCCGCAGTGCTTCTCTGCTTGATATGTTCAGCTCCATGGGCCAGGGACTTATCCCATACGGCGCACAGCTTTTAGCTGCAGCAAGCCTCACAGGACTCAACCCCTTCGCCATCATCCCCTACTGCTTCTATCCGCTGCTGATGGGTATCAGCGGACTGATCTTCATCTTCATCAAGAATAAAGACTAAAAAATCAATCCGTACGACTATAAATTTACTGTAATAGTAAAAATCAAGCCGTACGGCTTTTTTCATCCTTTAAAAACTACATCTCCCCAACGCAAAAAGCCTGAGCAAATGCCCAGGCTTTTGTTATAGCTGTTCTAGTCAAACTATAAATAGCTTCTAATACCGCCCTTTTGCAGGATTTCCTGTTTTATTACATCAACGTATTCAAAACCCTGTGACATCAGAGTAAAGCTTGCTTTATCTATTGCATCGCAAAACCCTGCCACCATTTTATCAAAGTGCTTAAGTGCCATATTCTTGCCTAAGCCAACATTAAGAGCTTCACGTTCAAATGCTTTTCTGTCAATATCGTTAATGTTATATATCCCGCCGATACTCATAGCCATATCTTCGGTACTGCTATCATAAACCATAGTACTTACAATATCATAAGCAGGAGCAAGGCGGATAGATTTTAAATTCTTGCTATAAAGCAGCGACAAGTTCTTTATATGATTGTCAGTATTTCCCACTAAATAATCAAAAATACAAATATCCCACAGCTTCAATTGGTCTGTAATAGGGTCTGATGAAAAAGAACGCAAAAGATTCATAGACCTCTTTAAATAAGCAGCTCCACTTTTCTCATACTTATCACCGGCAGCAATTCCTAATGCTTGCGCAAAATCTTCCTGATGAAGCCTATAAGGTACTCTTAGTCCATTTAAAACAGCTGAGTCCTCATCAAATTTTCTGTCATAACGCCTGGTTGCGAATAAAATATCTTCCTTATTATCGCTGCCAACATTAACAATAAAGCTTTCCGGTATTTCTATACCTAAATTTTTAGCTGTCAACATACACAGCTGCTCATTGGCAACTATCTTTTTTAATCTTATATGGCTCTGCTTTACTATATGAGTACTTGGTGCATTTCCTTCCGGAAAAAACCATTTTTTACTTTCAGGTTCATAATATAAACCAACTTTTCCGGAAGCTCCTGTTAAAGACAGATGGGATTTTGTAATAAGCTGAACAGATTCCGTTGCTCCCTCTTGCGCTAAAGCCTTTATCTCTGCATCCTGCAGTAATTTATATGAAGTTACAGGGATAGCAGCTTCATTATCAACAATCCGAATTGCTCCCAAACATTCGTTGCCGAGTACAGCTAAAATATTCAAATAATCATTTGTATCAGCATGAACTTCTTTAGCAACACATTTGCGAATAAATCCTTCGGGAAGTAAACCCTCAAAAAAATTTCTCGTAGCATGAACACTAAACGCTTCTGTCTGCAAAGGCAAGCTTAAGGAAATCGGTCTGCTACCTTCCATTTGCAAATAATCAACAGTATAGCTAAAACGTGCATCATTATAATCGTTTCCGATTATCTTGCCAACAACGCAATTTAGCCCAGAAATTTCTATCTCCACTATCAAATCAATCATTTACTTAACCTCTCTTTTCAAGAATAAAGTTTAATCCTAAAGTATTGATTAAAAAAAGAACCTTGCCGATTTCCGTAGTTTCCTTACCATGCTCTAAATCAGAGATAAAGCTGCTGCTTAGTCCGGTAACCTCTGATAAAAATTTTTGAGTATAATTAAGCTCTTTACGACGCTCTTTTATCGCGCTACCTAAAGAAATAACATCTAATATTTTCATAACTTCCTCCAAAGCAATCCTTGCTTTATTACTAGAGCTTAAAACAAGCCGTACGGCTATAAAACAATCATAACTTTCAAAATCAAGCCGTACGGCTATTTTCTTACTTAAAAGTATAAATCAAGCCGTACGGCTTTGTCAATAAAATAATAATATGCTTATTCCTCTTTAACAACATCACGCAAAATGCAAAAAGCCTGAGCAAACGCCCAGGCTTTTGTTATAGCTTATTATTTTTCAAACGGGAATTTGTACTGAGTCAGGCCCAGCTCATCTCTGAGCTGAATGAATTCCTTCTGAATGGATTCGCCAACCGGTACACCCTTGTCTTTTCTATCCAGCCAAGCCATATATTCCTTCTCGCCGGCAGTATAGATGCGTTCCTGACCGGGAGCCTTGGTGGAATTGCGCAGACCGCGGCAGATATCGCCGGCAGTTTTCTTGAAGGTGTCAACGCCCATGAAGAACGCCGGATTGATAACGAAGAAGAAGTGGCCCAGATGATACATAGCGTTGTTGCCGTTTTCATCCTTACCGGACAGCGCCTTCATGAAAGGACCGCCTGCCAGTGCGGAGGACAGAATCTCTACGATAGTAGTGAAGCCGTAGCCCTTGTAGCCGCCGGTTTCTTCGCCCAAACCACCCAACGGCAGCAGAGCAACGTTGCCTGCACGCATTTCCTTCAGGATGGTAGCGGATTCGGTCATAGTACCGCCGTCCTTAGCAACTACCAGACCGGCCGGAGTATCCTTGCCCTGTCTTGCATAGAACTCAATCTTACCGTTTTGGATGATACTGGTTGCGCAGTCAAAGTTGAACGGGAATTCCTCATCGGTAGGCATAGTAAAGGTCAGCGGGTTGGTGCCCATCATCGGCTCAACGCCGAAGGTAGGAGCTACGGAAGGTCTTGCGTTGGTACCGGAAATACCGATCATGCCTGCCTTTTCAGCCATAGTGGTCCAGTAGCCTGCAATGCCATAGTGAGTAGAATTAAAGATGGTGCCGCCGGCCATACCGTACTTGGAAGCCTTTTCAATCAGCATTTCCATCATCTTATGGGAAGCAACCATGCCCATGCCGTTATGAGCATCCATAACTACAGTACAAGGAGTATCCTTGACAATTTCAATTTCGGTTTTCGGTAGCAGGGTGCCGTTTTTAATACGATCCAGGTAAATAGGCTTGAAGCGGTTGCAGCCGTGGCTCTCGATACCGCGTCTGTCGCTTTCCAGCAGAACATCTGTACAAATGCGTGCATCCTCTTCGGGAAGACCGTATTTAACAAATACGTCTACCATAAAATCGTGGACTAAGTCCCAGCTTACAAAGGGTCTTGTTTCTTCCATGCTGTTTCCTCCTTGAAGAAAATTTTTTCAATTCATAATAATATTGCTTTCGCACTACATATAGTATACCTCATTACTCCATAATTGTACAGTATTGCTTTTACGGCTACACTTAGCGCCTGTTACAAACGCTGATGTCAAAAAATCTATTTTATTCTTAGGCATACTCGCATATAAAAAATACCGTGCAGGCCTCCTGACTAACGTCCCAGAAGCCTGTACGGTATTAACGTTTTGAAATTATCAGCTTAACCCTGCTCTGCTCCGTCCGCAGTAAAGGCAACCGGTGCCTTAGCCTCCAGCTCCTTCGTGCTGCCGTCGGCATTATGCCACAAGGTTTTCTTGCTCAGCGAGCCGTTTGTTACAAGGCCGGTCGCATCAAAGGAGATGCCTGTGCCGCTCTTGAATTCAATAAAACCGGCGCTTTCATCCTGCAGGTTGTGCTGCCAGCCAAGCGGACGCAGCTTCGTTGCCTCCGCCAGTGTACCGCTTATAACCCTGTCATTTGTATCAAAGGTCAGCAGATTGTCATTTTTAAAGCGCACAAAGCCGTAGCCGTTATCGCTCAGCTGCAGGATAACGTCATTGTCAATCACACCGCTGAGCACAGTGCCGTCCTTAGCAAAGGTCACGGACTTATTGCCCATGTAGCGCACATGACCGTCGGCAGGAATCACCAGCCCCGGGCGGTACGGATGGTAGAAGAAGCGCGGCGGGAAGAAGGGCGCACTGCGCTCTACATAATAATAGTTGCTCGCCAGGCTCTTCCAACCGGCAGGACGCAGATATGTGGCACTTGCCAGCACGCCTTCGATAACCTGACCGTCATCGTTGAGCTTTACAACAGTATTCTTCTTGAACTTGATATCGTCCGCTACCGTCCAGCCCTGCGGCACCAGCTTGGTATCCTTATCTAAGGTTATGGTTTTATCAGCAAGAGCTGTATTGGCGCCTACAAGCACTAAGGCAGCTAATAGTAAGGCTGTAAATTTACGCATGATAATCACCTCGCTTACACTTTCTAAGCATATTATAGCATAGGTTACTAAAAGAAAATATAAAACTATTGTGAATTAAGTGTGGAGGGGATGTGGGGGGAATATTCCCCCTATAAATGCTCAGTTTGTTTGCTTCATGATGCACTTCATGCTTTGAAGTACAGTAATTTTATTTTTTTGAGAGTTTTTGCAATCAAGTGCAGAAACTTTTTATTTTGAAAATTTTTTGCAGTTACCAGGACAGTAAAATCACTATTTTATCAGAATATATGAAAATCCTGCATGTTAGTCGGAGTACTTCCGCCATGTTTGACAAAAAACACAATAAAACGTATAATAAACATAAAGAGACAACTGGTTGTGGAAAGCCGGTTCTCCTCATTGTTTAAAAGTTAGAAAGAAACCGTCTTACTGATATGTACCCCCAATACTGGACACCCAGTATTGGGGGTATTTTAATGAAATACAGCTATAAGTTCAAAAGACAGTGTGTAGAATTATATCGACAAGGGAAATGGCCTGAAACGCCTAAAGATATAACAGAAAAAAATTTCCACAATACAATCCGAGTTTGGGTTCGGATAGAAGATAAATGTGGTCCAGAAGCATTAAGACATAAAAATCAGAGAAAAACTTGGTCAGCAGAAGAGAAATATGAACTTGTAGCCAAAGTATTAGCTGGTGCGTCAAATAAGGAAACAGCTATTTCTGCAGGAATTAACGCTGGACTCTTGTATCAGTGGGTTAGATGCTATAAAATTAAAGGGTATCAGGGATTGGTCG
>ERZ824488.56-NODE-56-length-144553-cov-15.964782_pt1 | contig 144553 bp, 135 predicted proteins | sample MGYA00519936_ERZ824488 | MGnify/ENA primary metagenome ERZ824488 (study PRJEB31778, sample SAMEA3449153) | human gut metagenome | biome: human gut; feature: human-associated habitat; material: faeces | place: United Kingdom | collected 2010/2012 ...
GTCTGTCTGTCTGTCTGTCTGTCTGTCTGTCTGTCTGTCTGTCTGTCTGTCTGTCACAAGCGTGCTGCCTGTTTCAGCAAATGTCAAGAGTAAATCTCGATAATATTCATATTGTTTTTGGCGTGCTTCGATTTCGGCTGGGAGTCCGATGTTCAGGTCGGTGCAGATTTTCTCGAAGTTGTCCAAGACATCTGCATAACGTTTTTGAATATCAAGTGGCGGTAACGGTATAGTAATTTGCTCGATAGACGGAACATTGGAGTGAACCACCTTACTTTTTACTTTCCCTTTGCTTTTCTGTTCTCTCGCTTGCTGGGTTGCAAGCACATGAGCCAAATATCTCGGATTTTGCTTATGTTTCAATACAACAATATCACCGCCTGCAAGACACTTTTCGTGACCTATATACGCCACAGACTTTGCAATATCTTCTACACTTTCACCCGTAATGGCAAAGAGAATATCACCATGCTCAAAATATTTCGGACTGGAAACATATTCAAGCTGTGTATGTGATACGCAGTTATCAAACCATGTATTGTAAGTGGTATAGATTTCACCGTAGCGAACACATGGAACTCCGTCTTCAGTCACTTGGTCACGCTTAATCCCAGAACCTCGATATATGTCAGTGGCAATGTCCTTCAATGTGACCAAAGGAATATCGGCCTTAGGTTTTAACAATTCGTCCCGATAAAATTTATACTGCTTCTTCCGAGCTGTAAGCTCGGCTGTAAGCTCGGCTGTAAGTAACGTGAAAGAGTCCAGCACGTGGACTATTTCACGTTGTACCTCCAGAGGAGGTACAGGCAGAACTAATGCTCTTACTATGTCAGCATTTAAGTTCTGAACCGCCCCGCCAAAGGATGCCTTTTTCCGCATTTCGCTTTGACAACTATTAGAATTCAATAAATGGTACAAAAAATCTGACAGATAACTATCTGAGTAATCACTAATCGCAAGCCATCCATCATGAATGCATCCATCTATTTGCAAAATATACGGTCTGCCAAAACTCATGGAATTTGAAAGAATAAAATCACCTTTTTTGACAGTTCGAGATTTTTTTGCGCCTTCTTGAGTGATTTTTTCTGCTGAAGCCGTAATGTATTTGTCTCCTGGCTTTACATCACCAATTTTAATCCAATTCACACCTGTAGGTTCTGTTGTAATAAAGTTCTTTATTGGACGTGGTGATGCGCCTCTCACTATTGTTGCACTTTCGCCAAAAGCTCGATATTCCACCCCATCCGGGCAAAGTTCCGCAATCAATTCATCTAATCTGCTCATGCGTCCACCTCGATTTCTGCGATGATTTTATCAATCTCATCACGCAGCACCTGTTCACGAGCCACGATTTCTTTGATTTCCGCATTCAGCTTCACAATGTCAATTTTCTCTCTGGTATCCTCTGCCTCTACATAGGTAGAAACCGACAGATTATAATCGTTCTCGGATACTTCCTCATAGCTTGCCAGATGGGAAAAATGCTTGATTTCCTCACGCTTTGCAAACACATCCACGATGCGTTCAATATTTTCCGGTGTCAGCTTATTGTTGTTCGTGACCTTCACGCACTCGCCTGTAGCATCGATAAACAGTGTCTTATTGTCTGTCTTGTTCTTCTTCATCACCATAATGCAGGTTGCGATAGAAGTGCCAAAGAACAGATTGCTCGGCAGCTGAATGATGCAGTCCACATAGTTGTTGTCTACCAGATACTTACGGATTTTCTGTTCCGCACCGCCACGATACATAATTCCTGGGAAACATACAATGGCAGCAGTTCCATTAGAAGCAAGCCACGATAAACTGTGCATAATAAAAGCCATATCTGCTTTGCTCTTAGGTGCCAGAACTCCAGCCGGAGCAAAGCGAGGATCATTGATGAGCAATGGATTTTCGTCTCCCGCCCATTTGATAGAATAAGGCGGATTAGACACGATCAGCTCAAATGGCTCATCATCCCAATGTTGTGGACTGAGCAGTGTATCTTCACAGGCTATATCAAATTTATCAAATCCCACATCATGCAGAAACATATTAATACGGCACAAATTGTAGGTTGTGATATTGATTTCCTGCCCATAAAAGCCATTACGGATAGCATCTTTTCCCAGGATTTTCTCAGCCTTCAAAAGCAATGAACCCGAACCACAGGCAGGATCATATACCTTATTGATTTCTGTTTTACCTACAGTTCCAAGCCGTGTAAGCAGTTCGGATACATCTGCCGGAGTAAAGAATTCCCCACCAGATTTTCCGGCATTTGATGCATACATAGTCATAAGGTACTCATACGCATCCCCGAAGGCATCAATGGAATGATTCTTCACATCTCCTAAATTCATCTCTCCTACACCATTCAACAGTTTAACAAGTTTTTCATTTCGCTTTGCAACTGTAGAACCCAGTTTATTGCTGTTTACATCATAGTCATCGAACAATCCGGCAAAGTCACTCTCTGCTTCACTGCCTTTTGCTGATTCTTCGATGTGCCGGAACACGCGCTCCAGTGTTTCATTTAAATTTTCATCATATACAGCCTTGGCGCGGACATTACAGAAAAGCTCACTTGGAAGGATAAAAAACCCTTTTTCTTCTACCAATCCAGCTCTTGCTTCTTCTGCATCCTCATCCGGCATTTTTGCAAAATCAAAATCCGTGTTGCCAGCATCAATTTCACCATTGTTTATGTAATTACACAGGTTTTCGGAAATATAACGATAAAACATCGTACCAAGAACATAATTTTTGAAATCCCAGCCATCAACTGCTCCACGCAGTTCATCTGCAATCGCCCATATTGCACGATGAAGTTCCTCTCGTTCCTGTTCCTTTTTGGTATCAACCATTCTCTTTTCCTCCGTCATTTTTAATATCAGACAGATCTTCCTCTTTATTCACTATACGTCTTGGATCTATCGGTTTTTCTGCATCCTTTGGTATCATCCACATTCGCCCAATAAGAACAGCGCCTTTAACTCTGCCTTCCTTGCAAAATACTGCAACTCTTCTTTGCGAAACATTCCATTTTTTTGCTATTTCCGCTGATGATAAATAATCCATTCGTTTTCCTCCATTAATTCCAACAAATGATATTAAGATTATTATATTCGAGATTGCGAATAGTTGCAAGCTAATTTATGTCCCATATTTCGTTTGCTTTAGTTATAATCAAACGCCCATCCTCACACTTCACTTCAATCTGCTCTCCGATGTCAAATCCCAACTCCGACAGCCACTGTCCCTTAAGAACAATGCTTGGTGTCCGTTTGTACCGGTATCCACTTGATTCATAAACTTTCATTTCTCTATATTCTTTATATGCCATAGGCTTCTTCTCCTTTTGCTAATTTATTATACTTTTGCCATAAGATTGACTTACGCTGAATTATTGCTTCTTTTGCCAATTTATATATTTTCTGAAATACCCCCTTGAGCAAGGGAAACGACAACGGGGAATAATTTCCTCGTCTAAGCACAGTTTTAGAATGTAAATTTTAGCGATATGTAGCGGCACAAATGCCGAGTTTATGCGGTTTATATGGGTTAGGGGGATAGCCAAGTTTTGTGTCTTAACACCGGATACCGTCAGCAGATGCAGCAGTCCGCTTTGCAGAAACGCCCGGTAGGAGCCGTAGCCCATATCCTTCTTTTCCCCTAAAAGCATCCCCTTGGCTTCCGGCGCATAAGGACCGAACAGCAGCTCTATACGCTTTTCCAACGCCGACCGAAGTTTCAGCGCCCAACCATATAGTAACGGCGCTCCGCCCCGGGTGATCTCCGGATCGGAAAGCGCCTCCGCCTGTCCCCGCAGATCTGCATGGGCATCGCTTTCGGGTCTGAGCCGAACCTGCATCGTCAGACGGTCTCCATAATTTATCGCCTGTTCTTCCGGCAGGCTCAATTCCAATGCCCCCGATCTGGAAACGCCGTTTATCTCCAGCTGTCGAAGAAGCACGGTCTGTTCGTCCTCTCCGGAGCCGGGCAGACTCCATACCGTGCCGGAAAGGAGCGCTTCTCCTGCCGGAAGTATTCCCTGCGGCAGGAACAGTCCACGCAGCAGCGCCAGACCCAGGCACAGGGGCAGCAGAAACAGGCTCTGCCACCGATATAACAGCCACCCCGCCAGGCATAGAGCCAAGGCCCCGGGCAGCAGCAGCCACAGCCCCGTTAGGCGTAAGGAAAGAAGCCCTCCCAGCAGAGCGCCTATAGCCCCATAAACCAGGGGTCGCCGGTTCCAGAGGGGTTCCCGCATTTCCATATATACAGTATAATTGGATTTATTTGAACCTGCAAGGGGCGTTCCCTGTCTGCACAAGGTTCATTTTCCCCAGAACGGCTGACTTCTTTGCTATATGTCTGCCGTGGGAGCCCAGCCAAGGGAATGCAGCACCTGCTCCGCCAGCAGTTGGGGCTGGCGGCCATCGGTCGTCAGGCGAATATCTGCGGGCAATGCGGCAGAGCCCGCTCTGGCCAGGGGAATGCTTTCCATACACCAGCAGTCTTCTTCTTCCCCCCGGGCAAGGATCCGGTCATGAAGTGTGGCCGCTTCCGCTTCCAGTATTACCAGCCGCGCGTCCAGTCCTTTTTCCTTCATGGGCAGAAGTATATCCCGGTAAGACTGGGTCCGCACCAGCGTCATAGGCACCAGAACGGTTTCCCAGCGCCCATACAGATCCTCCAGCAGCTGCCGGCAAAACACCCGCCACAGAGGATAATCCTCAAAAATCACTCCCATGGGCTCCCCCGGATAATTGCCCCGGACGGCATTGCCTACAGCTTCCGCATCAAAAATCATGGCGCTCGGCAGCTGCCCGGCCAGCACCTCTGCCAAAGTGGATTTGCCTACCCCATAGGGACCTGATATCCAGAGTATCATAATGGGCTCCTTGCTTTTTTGTATCTATGCATATACTATAACAGTTCCAAAAAGCAAGAGCAACCTTTTTCCCCGCCCTGCTTCCGCCCATTGCCTTTTTCTTTCCCGATACCTGTATCCGGCTGTTCGAAGAATGGCTGCAAATACCCCTCCCTCCTATGGCAAGGAGCCGTTGCATTGAACGGAAAAACGTGCTATAGTGAATGCAAACAGCAGCTGGGAGGAACAGCATGGATCCAAGATTAAGACAGATCCTGAAAGACACCCGCCGTATGGCCTTTCTGGGCGGAGCGGGGCTGTCTACGGAAAGCGGTATCCCCGATTTCCGCAGCGAGGACGGCATCTACAAGGCCCAGCAGGCCTATGGCTATCCCCCGGAAGTACTGCTGAGTCATGATTTTTTCATGGCAAAGCCGGAGATCTTTTTTGATTACTATCGCAAGTACCTGCTTTACCCCAATGCCAAACCAAACAAAGCCCACTATGCCCTGGCCCGATTGGAACAGATGGGGAAGCTCACTGCTGTCATCACCCAGAACATTGACGGGCTCCATCAGGCAGCAGGGAGCAAAAACGTATTGGAGCTTCATGGCAGTGTTCACCGGAACTACTGCATGAACTGCCATAAAAGCTATTCTATGGATCACATCCGGGAAAGCAGCGGTGTCCCACGGTGCAGCTGCGGCGGCATCATCAAGCCCGATGTGGTTCTGTATGGAGAAGGGCTGGACGAAAAGACTCTGGTCAGCGCCGTGACCCACATATCCCGGGCGGATACCCTTATGGTAGGCGGCACCTCTTTGGTGGTATATCCTGCAGCCGGGTTGGTGGATTACTTTACCGGCCGGGAGCTGGTGCTCATCAACCTCTCGCGCACCGGCCGGGACGGGGAGGCTACCCTGTGCCTGCATGAAAAGATCGGGCAGGCGCTGGAAGATGTTCTGAGCGAAGATATCCTCTGACGCATCCGTTTGTACACACCTGCATTACTTTATAAATAAAAAGAAGGAATTGATATGAGCCAAAACTGTACGCCTCAGGACTGCGGCAGCTGCAAGCTGAACTGCCCCAGCCGTATGCCCCAGCATGAAAAGCTCCACCCCGCTTCCTCCGTTAAGAAGGTCATTGCCGTTATGAGCGGCAAGGGCGGCGTGGGCAAATCCATGGTCACCTCTCTGCTGGCCACCATTACCCAGCGGGCCGGCTATAAAGCCGCCATTCTGGATGCAGACGTTACCGGTCCCTCCATCCCCCAGGCCTTTGGCGTACATTCCAAGGCTCAGGGCACCGAGGACGCCATTTTTTCCGTTTCCACCCCCACAGGCATTCAGATCATGAGCCTGAATCTTCTGCTGGAGGATGAGACCTCTCCGGTGGTATGGCGGGGCCCCGTCATTGCCGGTGCGGTAAAGCAGTTTTGGACGGACGTCATCTGGAAGGATGTGGATGTAATGTATATCGACATGCCCCCGGGCACCGGAGATGTCCCCCTGACGGTTTTGCAATCCATCCCCGTAGACGGCATCGTGGTGGTCACCAGCCCTCAGGAACTGGTGGGTATGATTGTGGAAAAAGCCGTAAAAATGGCCGAGCTTATGAAAGTACCTGTTCTGGGGCTGGTAGAGAATATGTCCTATTTTGTCTGTCCGGACTGCGGCAAGCAGCATTTTCTCTTTGGCCAGAGCCATCTGGAGCAGATCGCAGAAAAGTACGGCATTCCCAATACGGCTCGGATCCCTCTGAATCAGAAGCTTACCGCCGCTGCCGACGCCGGGCTTATGGAGCTTTTTGAAGGCGACTGGCTGGACAAGCTGGTGCAGGCCATTCTGGCTTTGGAAAAATAACCCCGCACCGGGAAAAAGTCAAAAAAAGCCTTGCAAAAATGCCTGAGATATGCTATAAATGTAAGGCTAACGGTCCTTCTTGCTTTCTTGAAGAAGGAAAGCCAACAGACCACAAGGAGGTGAAAGAATGAATCAGTATGAAGTTTTGTACCTGATCACGCCGGAACTGGACGAAGAGACCAACAAGGCCGTCATCGAGAAGTTTGCAGGCATCATCACTGCCAATGGCGGTGAGATCGTGAAGCAGGACGAATGGGGCAAGCGCCGTTTAGCTTACGCCATCGACTACAAGACCGAGGGATATTATGTGCTGGTGGACTTTAATGCCGCCCCCACTCTGCCCGCGGAATTGGAGCGTAACTTCCGCAACGATGAGCGCATCCTGCGCTACATGGTTACCAGCAAAGTCGCATAAGGGCCTTGGCCATTTGGCCGTGACGAACCGCACGAGAGAGTTTTTAAGGAGTCAAGCATGAATAAGATAGTTTTGATCGGCAATCTGACCCATGATCCCGAAACCCGTTCCACCCCCAATGGGGTAACGGTATGCAGCTTTACCATCGCCGTTAACCGCAGGTTTGCGTCCCAGGGCGGTGAAAAGCAGACCGATTTCTTCCGCATCAACGCCTGGCGGCAGCTGGGCGATTTGTGTGCCCGGTATCTTACCAAGGGCCGCAAGGTAGCGGTCATCGGCGAGCTTCAGGCCCGGACCTACGAAGCGAAGGATGGCACGACCCGTCTTTCTCTGGATGTATCTGCCGACGAAGTAGAATTCCTCTCCCCCAAGGGCCAGGAGGATGGAAGCGCCAACTACAGCGCGCCCCGTCCCCAGCAAAGCCATGGGAGCAGTCAGGATATGGCCGGCTTCAATGATATATCCTCTGACGACATTCCATTTTAAATTAAAATTAACAGGAGGCTTGCACCATGGAAGAGCGCAAAATGCGTCCCCGTCCCAGAAGAAGCAGACGCAAGGTTTGCAAGTTCTGCGTTGAAAAGGCTACCAGCATCGATTATAAGGACACCAAAAAGCTTCAGGGCTTCATTTCCGAAGCCGGGAAGATCCTGCCCCGCCGCATGTCCGGCGTGTGCGCCAAGCACCAGCGTGATTTGGCCGTGGCAATCAAGCGTGCCCGCGTCATGGCTCTGCTGCCCTTTGCCGCAGAAAGATAAACAACACCGTATCCATTGACCGTTTAGCATCAAAGCACCGTAGATCCGGTGCTTTTTTTATAACAGGAGGAAGTTTGCCATGGATCAAGACCAGATCTGTGCCCTGCTTTGCAGCCGAAACATTGTCTATGAACGCACGGAACACAAGGCCGTTTTTAACATGGCAGAAGCAGCGCAGCTTTCCCTGCCCCACCCGGAGGCAGAAGCAAAAAACCTTTTTGTCCGGGACGAAAAAAAGCGGAATTACTATATGATCACCGTTAAAGGAAATAAACGGGTAGATTTAAAAGCCTTCCGTCAGGCGCAGGGCATACGTCCCCTTAGCTTCGCCTCTGAAGAAGACCTGATGGAGCTGCTGGACCTTATCCCCGGCGCCGTTACACCTTTGGGACTGCTCAACGATGCGCAGAAGCGCATGAAGCTCTTTCTGGATCAAAGCTTTCTGGATCCCCCGGGGCTTATTGGCGTTCATCCCAACGATAATACCGCTACCCTGTGGCTGAAAACAGAAGATCTTATCCGTTTCCTCCGGGAACAGGGCTGCGATGCGCAGCTTTTTACTCTATGATCCGCCAGGGCCCGCAGCCAAGGAGGAGCCCCATCCTGCGCCGCTCTGCAGAAATCTGCGATCTGCCTGTACCGGCGGGCATTCGCCCTTTTTCCCCCTTGCCCTTTGCCGCCCGCCATGCTATTCTTATTTGTATATTCGTTTTATGGGGGAAAGTATGCAGCCTGCAAAAACCGATCGAAAACATTCTGCTATCCTGACATGCATTTTGTGGATACTGGAGGGAATTCTGGTGGGCTTTGGCGCCATTTTGCCGGGAGTCAGCGGCGGAGCTTTGTGCGCCGCCTTCGGCATGTATCACCCGTTGATCGAAACCTTCTCCGCGCCCAAAGACGGTATCCGGAAATACTGGCGCATGCTGCTGTTCTTTGCCGTAGGCGCAGGCATTGGTTTTGTGGGACTTTCCGGCCTGACGGCCCGCCTGATGGATAAGAACACCACCCTGGTAGTCTGTGCCTTTGCAGGCTTTATTTTGGGCACTCTGCCCGATCTCTGGCATGAAGCCGGTGAGCAGGGACGTCCCAGGGGGGCCTATTGGGGACTGGTTCTGTCTTTTCTGCTGATGCTGGGTGCCCTGACCCTGCTTAAGACCCAGGTCAACGTGACTATTGCCCCGGGCATCCCCGGATATCTCCTTTGCGGCGCTCTGTGGGGTCTGAGTTTCATTGTACCGGGGTTGAGTTCCTCTTCCCTGCTGCTGTTCTTCGGTCTGTATAAGCCCATGTCTGAGGGGATCGCCCGGCTGGATATGCTGGTGCTGCTGCCCATGGCTGTCAGCGGCCTGCTTTGCGTACTGCTGCTTTCCAAAGCGGTAAGTTGGGCCTACAAGCGCTGGTACGCCATTGTTTCCCACTGCGTTATGGGCATTGTTGCGGCCACGGCGGTAATGATCCTACCGGTATCGGCCTTCACCTCCAGCCAGCGGATACTGGGGCTTCCGGCCCTGCTGATTTGCCCGCTGCTGATCTGCCTGGGAGCCCTGACCTCCTACTGGCTGACCATCCTTTGCAGCCGTTTGAAACGATCTGCCTGATCCCCCGCCAATATTCTATAACCCAGCCGAAGGTCTAAAAGCCTTCGGCCTTTTTGTTTCAAAGAGACTGCATTGGGTGGCCGCTTTGCAACACAAGCGGAATCGTTGACAGAGGTAACGGCTCCCGGTAAAATGAGTAATATAAAGATTTCGCAAAAGATATGGCGTAATTTAGCCGCTCGGGGGTCACCTGCCGATACCCCGGATGGCCACGTTATTTATCAGGATACTGTAAGCACTTGGAAAAACACGGCAACGAGACAGCAGCTAAACAGTTCGTTGCAAACAGGTAGTTTTACTATTGCACTGATTATGGAGAATTCTGACCGAATCATTCAAGACGGGAGGGGTAGATGAGAAAATACCTTGTTGACCAATTATTATTTCTGATAGCGTGGATTGGAATAATGATATGCATTCCTCTTTTGTGTGGTCCTATATTTACATTTATTCTTGAAACCATGGTGGCAATTAGTTGGGGATATCTTTGTCGCCGCATTTTGCTACTTCCTTTCGATCTCCTTTTTGGCAAGGTTACTCGCAGTGTTTACTTTGCTTCCCAAGCATGCATAGATGATTGTGAGTTTTATATAAATAGGCACTGCCCGGAATGGAGATTTTATTATGAAAACAAGACGTTAATCTTGCTAATTCCCATGGTGGCAACAATGGAAGTAATTTGCAAAATGGAACGGCCTAAAACAAATGCAAAACTTAGTATCACCTATTTCCGTTTTTCTAAAATACTGCTGGGTTATGATCAAGTATAGTACTCGAAAACTTTTTCGGCCGTATAGTGGCAAATTCACTTTTCGATAAGTAAACATCGAAAAAGCAATGTCCATGAGAGGGACGCCCCCTCCGAGAACGCAACAGAATCCATCCATCCGAGACAAGATGGTATTACTCCCACGGAATCGGGCGGCTCAGGAATGGTTGCATCTATATCTCCCCTGGACTCAGAAATAGTACATGTGGAAAAGGGTACGACATAATTTGTGAAAAATTAATGGAACAAACGTATTGTTTTCTTATGTGATGCGGTGATTATCAAAATACGATATTGATGCCTGTTAATATTTTGTGCATAATGGTGGCGGGGATCTGAAGGCACTGCAAAATCAAAAAGGATGTACGGCTTTTCGCATATATAGGAGGTGATGAATTTGGTTCCTGAAAAGATTCAACCGTATTTTAAAACGATGCACCAAACAAAAGATGGCGATAACAGCCTGATTGAAGGAATACTTACCTGCTGTAACGCCCATGATTTTGATGTGTTTGTTATTGGCGAAATAAAACACAGTATGCTTTCAAAGATGTACCTGTTTTCCGAAAATGATAAAATTGCAATAGAAGTTCGTTGCAGAAAGTGTGGTAAAGTTATTTCGGTATTTGACAGCAGCCGTGATGGGTATGAGAAATGCGGGAAAGATCAAGATACACATATGCCGGCTAAACCTGTCGATTGCAAAAAGTGTCAGAATGGAAGCTTTTCTGTTGGCATCAAATATGAATATCCTGATATTCAAGAACTTAAGGAGCTTGAAATAGCCGAGACAGATAACGCTTTTACTTGGATATGGGTAACGCTAAAGTGCAATAATTGTGGGGCCATATATAAGGATTTTATTAATTACGAAACTTGCTAAGCGCAAATAACATATGCCCGCAAGCATACTGCTGTGATACCGCAATGCATACGGAAACGTGGTGGCTGTGAACTGCAACTAAAGGTTTCATGAGTACTCCTAATAAGGCTTGCCTTTGCGGTACCACAAAGATGATGTTGCCGGTACATAGAAGATCACTTGTAAATGTAATCCGCCCACAGAAGACCGTCAACGAGACAGTAACAAATTACAACTACCACGGCTCGATCCTTATTTCGCAGATAATGGACAATGATACCTTGCTGTTCAGCTAAGGAGACAATGAAAATATGAGCGCCGTAAAGTCAAGTACAGCGACTGGCCTACACGTTTGGTCAGTAAGGACCAATGCTATGAAAGCGAGGACAAATGCTATGAAAAAAATACTCCCCTTATTAATATTAATTGGAGTTTCTTCTATTGTGATTATGGGATGCGTTCTAGAAAATCATTATCTTAAACAAGAATCACCAGAACCAAGAACACAGGATAGTAACATATCAACAATAGAAGAAATAGAGAGCTATGTTTGCAGCATCCAAACATCGGTATCTAGCGGATTGGACTACGGATGTGATTTGGTATGTTGGATAGATGGTTTCGGATTTCTCTATAATGTAGATAATCTAGGATCTGCAGAGGACTACTCTATTCATTTTAGGCTTAATGAGCTTAATAATTCATGTGTTATTTATTCTGTTTTTCTTCAAAAAACAGCTCCAACTTTTATTTCATATAAAATTGGTGAATTGAGATATGGATTACCTTTGTCAAATAATATATATGGGATCCCATATTTGATAAATGTACGGCTTTGCGATTCAGCCGATCTAAAACCCGTTTGGATTGATAGGACATTGCTTCATCAAAAAACAGAAAGGGAAATTGAGAAGTCAGGAGTTGGAGTCATTCGTAGATACAATTCAGAAAACCAAGAAATAATAATGTCTTCGGCTGAACTAAATCAAAAAAAGGGCGATTTTCCTGTTTCAATAAATCAAGAGACGATTGACAAGGAGGAAATGTGTCTATCAATAACACCAAATACCATAATAATTGTTTGGGGAGAAGATATGGAAATGCTGGTTACTGCTAACAGCTTTTTTCGATTACTAAATGCTGGGTATATAGGTGAGTATAATGAAAAAGAGAGTTATTATCCCATTGGTTTTTATATATGGATTGAAGATAATCGATTGATCTATTTGCAAGAACTATATGAATCATAAGTGCTGAAGAGACAGTTCGAGCCACAAAGAATGGTTGACATGAAGAACAAACAGGTAAATGCTGACACAGATATTGTCTTTATTTCCGAATGTTCTCAAATAGAAAGAATTTTAGAGAATTCACTTGCCACTTGCTCTACTGACCGAAAGGATAGAAAATGAAAAAACACGTATTTATTGGATTAGTCATTTCCAGTGAACGAAGATTACACCTGTGAAATATTAGATTCTACAATGATTATGAAAGACGGTAATATTTACTGGTGTGACTGCGGTAACTTGTCAGAGTCTGATTTAGATGATTATACAGGAACTTTGATTTGCGCATCGGGGATGAGATGGCGTTCCATTGAGAACCATATGGGGGAAAACGAGTTTTACCATTCCACGGTGTAAGTACAAATAGTCACCATACCAGCGAGCCTCGCTGTCTTGATACCACGGCACTTGTCAATAAAACTCCTGAAGCTTTATATTTGTTGACCTAAGATTGAATAGTTCCTGGCAAAGGCCGCAATCAATGCCGATGTTCATGGAGGGACAAAATGAGGAAACCTAAAATAAGCTGTTATTACTATAAGAGAGTAGGAGACATTTACGTTAGCGATGTATCTTTTTCAACTGATATATTGCTGTCGCTTTTAGATTTTTTCCCGGATCAGAAGATAATTTTCCTGATAGATGCAAGTGATTGTATCCAGACATTATCAGCCATAGGAAAAAGCATAGGAATAACAGGAGTAATGCCCGGCTCCCATACATCCAGGTTTGCAGCGGTTTGCCATAAAACGGAGCTGCATTGTTTGCTGAGCCGCGTTGATATAGATGATTTCGAGGGCATATTTATGGTCGGCATAAACAACAGTATTGCAGCTGAGGCGCTCCTCCCTTCTTTGGACCATACCGCAAGCTCTATGGTAAAAGACGGAATATCTGATACAGCAATCTCTATCAGTTTTTCCGAAAACACGATGGTACTATCTTTGTCCAAGGAAAGATACAAAGCGATGCCTATCAAAGACAAAATCCGTACCTGCTTCGGGGAACGGAGTACCACTATGCCTGCAAAACAATGAGACAATGCACATTATATAGGGGCAGGGAACGATAATTGCTGAGAATTTTCCGTTAGAAGCTATTGCCCCCCCTGTGCCGCACATAGTACATCCGCTCAGCTCCAATCACTCTGAATAAAACAAAAAGCCCGATCCTGTAAAATCGGGCTTTTGGCGTCCCCGGCGCGATTCGAACGCGCGGCCTTTCGCTTAGGAGGCGAACGCTCTATCCTGCTGAGCTACGGAGACATGAGAAATTCAAAACAAAGATTTGCACTACAAAAACATAAATATTATAAGGTGACAGAAACGGATTGTCAACCGGTTTTAACCCATGAGGCATGTGGATGGATGTAACAGAATTTCGGAAAGAATGTAAACCTTGCCGTCTCAGGATGGACAGTGCCGTGAAGCATGTTAAAATGGATAAAAAAGGAAAAAGGATACGGATATATGGATAATAACAGCACACTCTCCGCCGAAAAAATGGTGGGGCAGGGCATCTCTCCCAAACAAAAGAAAGAAGCCTTTGCCGCCCAATTACTGCGGGGAGCGGTGATCGGCGTGGCCGGGATGCTCCCCGGCGTCAGCGGCGGCGTGCTGGCAGTAGCCATGGGCGTATATAGACCGGTACTGGAAGCGCTGAACGGTTTGTTCAAAAGCTTTCGCCGGAGTTTTTTATATCTGATGCCATTGGGTCTGGGTGGAACGGCCGGTCTGTTTTTGACAGGCTGGGCCGTAGAATGGCTGTTGGGTCAGTTCCGCATTGGAGTCATGTGGGCGCTTATGGGCATGGTACTGGGAGGGTTGCCTTCTCTGATACAGGAGGCCAATCAGCGGGGCTTTAAAGCCCGGTATCTGGCAGCGCTGCTGGCCGGAGGGCTGCTGATCGGCGGCACAGTGTTCTTGCAGCATCATCTTACCGGCGGGCAAAAGCTGCCCTTTAATGGCTGGACCAGCCTGCTGTGCGGGGCGCTCATGGGGCTGGGCACGGTGATCCCCGGGCTGACCACCTCCTTTTTAATGATTCACCTGGGACTCTATGAGCCACTGCTGAGCGCCTTTACGGGGATGGATATCCCCATGCTGCTGTGTGCCGGAGCAGGTGCATTGGCGGTAATCATACTGTTGCTGAAAGCCATGAAGCGGCTTTTTGACCGGCATTATGGGTATGCATATTATGGCGCCATGGGGCTGCTGCTGGTCAGTGTGGGGCTGATCTTTCCCGGATTCGATGCCGGCTGGGGTGCAGCTGCGGACATAGCAGTATTTGCAGTATGTTTTGTACTGACCTGGTTCCTGTGCCGGCTGCCCGGAGAGGAACCCTTGGCAGCAGCGCCCCCCGTTGTGGAAACAGAAAAAGTACAGCTCCGCCGTCCTGCCGCATAACTCCCTTAAACTACCGGACACAAGCCCCTCACCCGGAAAAACAACACTCCGACAGATGCATTTCTGCCGCTGAATGAAAGCCGCATCCGTACCGTTCTAAATGACAGCGTGCAAAGCTCCAGGACGCCTTTCTTATATTGGATGTTCATGTAATCCGCACGGACAAAAGGAGCTGAAATTTTTTCTAAATGTAAGGAACCACATAAAACCCACACAAAGCTCTGGTATACTGCCATCTGTAAACAAGAGGAGGAGTGATACCTCCTCCGGGTATAAACAGATCCGAAGGGATCATGATACATATAGGAGGTACAGATGGTACAGACAAAAAAATGCAGGATCGACGGCATGACCTGCACCAACTGCGAAATGCGCATCGGCAAGACTCTGCGGGCTATGAAGGGAGTCATAAAGGCCAACGTGTCCTTTAAAACCGCCAGCGCAGAAATCACTTTTGAAGATAAGAAAACCACCTGGGGCAAGATCCTGGCGGCCATCGAGGGGTTAGGATATTCGGTGGAAAGCGCAGAAGGGATCTCTCCCAAGCGCATCTGGAAAAATGTAGGGATGCTGGCCTGCATCGTGGCCCTGTATCTGCTGATGGATTATACCGGTGTGCTGAACCTGCTGGTGCCCAGCCAGTTGGCAGACGGCTCCATGGGCTACGGAATGCTGTTCGTCATCGGTCTGATCACTTCCGTGCACTGCATCGCCATGTGCGGCGGCATCAACCTCTCCCAGTGCCTGCCCAAAGAAGGTGAGCCCAACCGTTTGGGCGCCGTGTGGTATAACCTGGGCCGTGTGGTCTCCTATACGCTGGTAGGCTTTATTCTGGGTCTGGTGGGCATGTTCCTGGGCGGCGGCGCCGGCGGCGGTCTTTCCACCACGTTCCAGGGCATCATCAAGATCATTGCCGGCGTGTTCATGGTCATCATGGGCATCAATATGCTGAATCTGGTACCCGGGCTCCGGGGCTTCGGCATCCATATGCCAAAGGGCTTCGTTAAAAAGGTTGGCGCCAGGCGTGCCAAAGCCACTCAGCCCTTTGTGATCGGCCTGCTTAACGGCCTTATGCCCTGCGGTCCTCTCCAGTCCATGCAGCTGGTGGCGCTGGCTTCCGGCAGCCCCGTTACGGGCGCTTTGAGCATGCTCATGTTCAGCCTGGGCACCGTGCCCCTGATGCTGGGCTTCGGCAGCCTGGTTTCTGCTCTGGGGCAGCGGTTTACCCGGGTGGTCACCAAGGTGGGGGCTGTGCTGGTCACGGTCATGGGTCTGTCCATGTTCAGTCAGGGCGGCATCCTTTCCGGCCTGCTGACTCCCTTTGCTCTGAAGGTTCTGCTGTTCATCGGCGTGATCGCCTGCATCCTTTCCGAGCTTCCCTATCGTAAGCAGATCGTCAAAAAAGCCCTGCTGGGCACCACCGCCATTGTGGCCGTAGCTCTGATAGGTATGAATATGGGCAAATCCACTGCCCTGGCAGAGGTGGATCCTTCCACTGCGTCCGGTTCCGTCTTGGAAAACGGCGTGCAGGTGGTGGAGAGCGAGCTGACAGCCAGCACCTATCCCAATATTGTGGTAAAGGCCGGTACTCCCGTTCGCTGGAATCTGAAAGCCCCTGCCGGCACCATCAACGGCTGCAACAACCGGATCGTCATCCCTTCCCTGGGCAAAGAAGTTTCTTTGAAGGAAGGGGACAATATCATAGAGTTCACCCCTCAGTCTGCCGGCGTGATCCAGTATACCTGCTGGATGGGTATGATCCGGGCCCAGATCCTGGTACAGGATGAGAACGGCAATCTCCCCGCTTCTGCAGACGGCACTGCCAGCGGCACCGATGCCTATGGCAGCGTATACACCGGTACCACCCGTTCCGGCTGCTGCGGCGGCATGAGCCGTTTGTACAGCAGCAGCACCGATACCGGCAGCAGCTACGGCTACGGCAGCTATGGCTATAACAACTACAGCTACGGCAGCCAGACCTCTTCTTCCGCACTGAATGCCGATGGCACCGTGAATACAGACGGCGCTGTGACTGCCATAGACGGCAACGGTGTGCAGGTGGTCAACAGCCAGCTGACCGCAAGCAGCTACCCCACCATTCTGGTAAAGGCAGGCACCCCGGTTCGCTGGGTACTCAATGTCCCCCAGGGCAGTCTCAACGGCTGCAACTACCGGATCCTCTGTTCCCAGCTGGGGCTGGATATGGTGCTCAAAGAAGGGGACAACCTGATTGAGTTCACCCCCACGGAAGCCGGTGTGATCCAGTATACCTGCTGGATGGGCATGATCCGGGCCCGGATCCTTATCGCAGATGAAACCGGTACCGTCCCCGCCGTAGGTGACTATGACATAAGCGCTTCTTCCGGAGGCTGCTGCGGCAACGGCAGTATCGAACGCACGGGCACTACCGGCGCAGGCTGCTGCGGCGGCGGGCTGGGCCAGAACTAAGCATCTTTCCTGATTCCCTTCTCGCATACATGAACCCCTGCAAAAGGCAGACTCCCAGGAGCCTGCCTTTTGCGTTGGATCGATATAAGCTTATATTTTGAACTGTACGATAAAACATATGCCTTCCGGCTGATTTTCCGCCCGAATGGTTCCCCGGTGAGCCTCTGCAATGGATCTGGCAATAGCAAGTCCCAGGCCGAAGCTGCGCCCGGCAGTGCGGGCACTGTCCGCCCGGTAGAAGCGTTCAAACAAATGGGGCAGATCCTTCTGATCGATCGGTGCGCCCGTGTTGTATACACGCAGCCGAATATAAGGCTCTTCCTGCGCCAGCGTCATGGTGACCTTCCCGCCGGAGGAAGCATAGGAAAAGGCATTGTCCAGCAGGATACTGCCCAACCGCCGCAGCTGACCCGGATCCCCGGTAAACATCAGATCCGACGCGATAGACCAGCTAAAGTTCAATCCCTTTTCAAAGGCCAGGCTGTCAAAAGACAGGGCGGTCTCCGTCAATGCCTGAGAAAGATCGAAAGTCACCTTGGGCGCCGCCGGAGCAGCATCCAACCGAGCCAGCGTCAGCAGGGCAATGACCAGCTCATCCATTCGCTCCGTCTCCTGACGGATGTTGGTCAGCCATTTGTTCTCGCCGATCTCCCGGTTCAGCACATCCGCATTGACAGCTATGGCCGACAAAGGCGTTTTAAGCTCATGACTGGCATCGGCAATAAACTGCTTCTGCCGGTTAAACGCCCGCTCGGCAGGCTCCGTTACAAACCGGCTGAGCCACAAAGTGATAAAGAACAGCCCTATGAGCCCCAGTCCTCCTACCAAAAGGGAGGTCAGCAGCAGCCCTTTCATGGCCTCTCTTTCCTGTGTGTAACTGCGAAGGATCAGCAGTGTGCCGTAAGAGCGTTCCATTTTCAAATAGAGAAACTCCCCTGCAAACCCCTCCTGCCTTGAAGAAGCCATAGCCTTTTCTACCAGCGCGTTAAAAGTTGCTTCATCCATTCCAAAGTCAAAAAGCGGGCTGTTTATGAGGACGGTCCCGGTCTGATCCAGTTTTACCAGATAAAGCTCCTTCATGGCCAGCCGGGCCATATGCCGGACCTCCTGCCGGTCTGAGGGAGGCTCCTCCCCACCGCTCTCCTCCTCCGGCTTTTTCGGCGGATCTTCTTCCTGAGAAGAAAGTATAAAGCGAGGCGTGCGGTCTCCCTCTCCCAAAGCTTCCATTTCTTCCAAACAACGGTTTTGCTCCAAGCGGTTCACCGTAATATTCAGGGCTGCCAATGCCAAAGCAAATACCACCACCAGCAGCCCCATGGTGATCCAGACAAATTTGCGCCGCAGCTGACGGATCATTTTGCTTCCTCCCCCGTTTCCAAACTGTATCCCACGCCCCGTGCCGCCCGGATCTGCACCCGGGAGCCAAGATATGCCAGCTTTTTCCGCAAAAAAGAGATATACACTTCCACGTTGTTGTATTCACTGGAGTCCTCTACTCCCCAGACCTTCTCCGCCAGAAGGTCCTTATGCACAATGTTTCCCTTATGGAGCATGAGCACCTCCATCAGGTGGTATTCCTTCTGCCCCAGTTTAACGGATCTGTCCCGGCACAGAAGAGAACGGCTGTCTTGCCGCAAAGACAAATCTCCAAAAGCGGCTCCGGCTCCCAGCACCAGCTCTCCCGGCCGCCGGAGCAATGCCCGAAGCCGGGCCAGAAGCTCCCCGGCATCAAAGGGCTTGGTAAGGTAATCGTCTGCCCCGGTATCCAGCCCCTGGATCCGGTCTTCCACCTCGCTGCGGGCCGTCAGCAGCAGCACCGGCGTAGAGATATGCTCTTTTCTCAGCTGCCTGAGCACCTCCAGCCCACTGCACCCGGGAAGCATAATATCCAGCAGAATGGCATCATACAGGCCGCTGCGCCCATAATCCAGACCACTAATGCCGTCTCCCACAGCATCGACCATATAGCCGCTTTTTTCCAGCAGAGCTTTCACGGCTTCCTGCAGGCTTTTTTCATCCTCGACGATCAAAATACGCATACTTACACCTCTTGTTTCTATCATAGCATAAAGCCTTGAATATTTCTTGAAAAACAGAAATCTCTTGAACCATAATGACATAAAAGCACACCGGAGGGGCTGAGGCCGCCTGTAAGCAAGCGCCCCGTATGTATACCATGCAAGGTTCAACATGTTTGATCGAAAAAGATCCCGGTATGTTACGCCCGCAAGTTCCGCCGCACAAACTATTCCATCAACAACGCCGAAAGGTTAAAAGAAAACTTTCTTTGGCTGCATCTGCCGCACTGCGCACTCCTACAAGAGGGAAAGAGGTTGAAAAAAGAACATGCGGTACAGCACCGCCGCATTTGATAAAATCCTTTTGAGAAAACTAGAACAGATGCTTTTACTGTACTAAAAACAAAAAATTCCCTGTTTTAGGGGATTTTTTTGTCCATACCGACATTAATTAACATAATCGCACTTAGCTCATGCACACCCCGAAATTTTACTTCCTATTATATGCAACTTCTTAAATCGTGTAATGACGGACACTTCTTAAGAACAAAAATCCCGATACCAGCGTCTTGCGACGCTCGCCGGTTATGATGAAGGCTGCTTCCATATTCTCCGTCTCATGGGCCATAAGGGTTAATTCCTGCCCGTTCAGCTCGATGGCAATCTCTGCGCCCTGTGCGGCGGCTTCAACGATTTCCGCTTCCCCTTCCGTTATGGTCTCGATCGGCTCCTTTCCCGTTTCTGTCAGGACAATCGTTCCTGCAACGAAGCATACTCCGCCCTTCAAAAATGATTGTACGAATTTGTTTCGATAGTCATCAGCAATCTTACCTTCATATACTTTCATAACTCGGCCTCTTCATCAAGTTCTATCCTGAGTTCTATCTCGTTGTTCTCTATCTGTGAGATAACAACCTCGTAGTTTCCCTGCTTCAATGGGCAGAAAAAAGTATCATAATGTACGTGGCTTCCCGTTGGAAGAGAATTAACTGCAAAATATAACAACTGCCGTGCCAATGACTCTGCCATGCTTTTATTCATTTTTATAGCTGCGTGCTTTTCATTAGACAAAGCAGAATAACTTGCCTTTTCTCGATGAATGAGTACATCTATAGCATCTTCATAAGGTGGGATTTTTATCGTTTTCATAGGATCACCTCTTTAGTCAAAAAAGAACACATGCACACTCTTGTATTTGGGACTTAATATATCAAAATTAACATGTGGCCCTCCACCATGGGCTCCCACTAAATCTTTGTAAAGCATTCGCACTTGTCGTTGCCCATCCGCCGAAACAAATCTTCCTACATCCGGTTCATTGTATCCGTTTCCCAAAAACTCATCAGCCATATCGAGAACGTCTTCTGTAGAAGCTCGCGTGCCATTTCTCGGAGATGCACACTTATTATGCACCAGTACGCTTGCGCTGCCAACATGATAGGTGTGGAAATCCTCGACCTCGAAGTTGTAGACGGTGATCGGGGATTCCAGCAGTTCATGCTCGATTGCCTCGACCACGACATACTCGCCGTTGCTCCTGACGAGGATGTCCCCTGCGCGCAGATCGCAGGCTGCCGTCCAGCCCCGGACCGGTACGTAGAACGGGTGCTCCCTGGTACAGACGATCTCGTCTCCGTCGGTCTTTACATGCACCAGTTCATTCGTCTCGTTTACAAAGGTTTGGACGACTTGTTTATATCCGCTTTCTCCCGTCTCAGGATCCGTAGCATAGACATATTCCCCTTCCGTTATGGTCTCGATCGGCTCCTGTCCCGTCTCTGCCAGGACAAGCGTTCCTGCAACGAAGCATACTCCGCCCTTCAGGCCGGTATAGGCAGTACATATGAATGTGCCGACCTCTGTTTAAGCTTCTACAAATAGACACCATCGCTTAAAATCTATTTCTTCGTGTGTAACCGCAACCGTCCATTTGTACTCGGTCGTGAAAACATAATGATCTTCCGGCAACGAAGGTTGCAACTGAATGTATTCCTCGCTATTCATTTCAAGCACCGCATGCTTTGGATACTTCCAATAATTCGGAATGAAAATTCGGTCGCGTGAATGGATGTCCCACATGACCAACAATGGTTCTTTGGTGGTCTCTATTCTTTTAAGAACATTTTCTTCGCTATCTACAATTGGACTTTTCAAACAATCCCACAAGTATCCAGTATAGCAATCCCCATCCGTAAATTTTTGAAGTACCTGAATACGCTCTTGATAATAGGCTGACTTGCAATCTACAAATGTTTCCACGAATTTGTTTCGATAGTCATCAGCAATCTTGCCATCATATACTCTCATAATTCTATTCCCTCATTTTCCTAATAAGATACGTAAGGTTCCTTTTATTCCTCTAACAAGATAGTTAATGTGATCATATGTATGAGGATTAGGGAATTGATGAGGCCCTTCAATTCTTAGTATAGAGCCACCAGCTTGTTCGATTAGCTTTACCCCTTGGGATTGCGTGGGTATTCCGCCTCTTAACTGTTCTATCGTGCCTCCATTTCCTACAGTATTTACGTTGTGACGCCATGTTGCATCACCTTCCCAACCTCGATCACCGACACCTTTATTACATTTATTATGCACCAGCACGCTTGCGCTGCCAACATGATAGGTGTGGAAATCCTCGACCTCGAAGTTGTAGACGGTGATCGGGGATTCCAGCAGTTCATGCTCGATTGCCTCGACCACGACATACTCGCCGTTGCTCCTGACGAGGATGTCCCCTGCGCGCAGATCGCAGGCTGCCGTCCAGCCCCGGACCGGTACGTAGAACGGGTGCTCCCTGGTACAGACGATCTCGTCTCCGTCGGTCTTTACATGCACCAGTTCATTCGTCTCGTTTACAAAGGTTTGGACGACTTGTTTATATCCGCTTTCTCCCGTCTCAGGATCCGTAGCATAGACATATTCCCCTTCCGTTATGGTCTCGATCGGCTCCTGTCCCGTCTCTGCCAGGACAAGCGTTCCTGCAACGAAGCATACTCCGCCCTTCAGGCCGGTATAGGCAGTACATATGAATGTGCCGACCTCTGCTACCGTGGCGATCACATCCCGCTGGCATTCATATACCTCTTTGTTCCCCTGCATGAGCCCGTCACGCATGAAGTTTGTACCGTCCTGCGCGCCCTCGCTGCTTGCAGTCAGCCCTTCCTGCACCTCCGCAAGTCCGTTTGCTACTGTCACTGCCCCTGTCGTTACCGTAACCGCCGCCACCGCTACCATTACGGGCGCAGCTGCACCACAGGTCAAGACCGTTAATCCCACGGCCACTGCCGTAAGCCCGACGCTTAACAGTTTTGCACCGGAGAGCAGATTGGAGAATGACAAGCTGCCCGAGGGATCATAGTTTGTTGTCGGATTGTTCAGGCAGTAGGCATACATATTATAGCCCAGCACACCCTGTCCTGTCGAGCTCAATGTATCTGCGGAGAGGTAGCGGCCTACCTCAGGATTATAATACCGGCTCGACAAATAGTACCATCCCGTCTCCTCGTCATACACATACCCGTGATAACGGAACGGGTTCAAAGTGCCGAGCGTGCTCGCCATGGTGCCCGAAGTCGTACATGCGCCCCAGGGGTCATACGAGTAACTGACAACAGTTGCGCCATTGCCATCGATCAGCTTTATAATGTTACCCTGACCATCGCGCAGATAGTAATAATAGGTGCCGTTGTAATTAACAGCGACGACATTGCTTTGCTCGTCATAGCTGAAAAGCAGTTTGTTTGTACCGTCATACGTTCCCATCAGAACGTTTCCGTTGTAATAATACTGCGTGATTGCCGTTCCAACGGTCTTGGTCTGACGAATACCGTCCTTATCGTAGGAATAGGAAATATTGCCACCCACACCCGTGAGTTGCAGGCCATTCCAGGACAACGACTGTCCCAAATAAGTGGTCGGATTGCCGCTTGCATCGTATACGATGGATTGACCATTGTAGCTTGTCAGTTGATCCGTCCAGCCAGCCGTTTCATAACCATATTGGATTGTAGATGTTGCTGTGCCAAGCTCTCCGATAGTATACGGATAGATCGACTTCGCTGTGATGTTTCCATTGCCGTCATATGTGTAAGTTGCGGTATAATTGTCGGTGTTGCTATTGTAGATATTCGCACGAACAAGTTGGTTTGCAGCATCATAAACGTAGGAAGACGAACTATTGACCCCGTTTTTATAAGATACGGCAATCGAATACGGGGTCGAAAGCCCAATTTGCTTGCTCTGGATACGCCCGATAGCATCGTAAGAATTCGTAAAGACTATATCATTTCCTATGGTTGTTGTAAGACCACGGTTATCTTTATCATATGTGTAAACCATATCCCATGAAGACCCCGCAATACTTTGCTGAATCCTCGAGATATTATTGTTCACATCGTAGTGATAGAGATAGGTCGATACTGCCGTTCCGTAGGTCAACGAAGCAGAGCTTCCTGTAAATGTTTTTTCAACCGAGGCAACGCAGCGTCCTGAATGATCGTATTCATGTAAGAGCGCTCGATTGGTCATATAATTGCGTTCTTCATACAGTTCGCCATTCCCGTTGTAAATATACTCATAGGCAGTGCTATACGTGTCACTATCAGCGGGTTTCGTTTTCACGGCAATCAGTCGATCCAAATTATCATATTCGTATTCGACAGCGAACCCGTTGCCGTACTCGACCCCCGCCAGCAGACCAGCATCATTAAAAATATTGGTAGAAAGGCTTGACGCACCTACCGTTAATCCCCGCGAACGTCCCCAAATGTCATAACTGTAATTATAACTTGTTCCTCCACGAGAGATCGTTTGGATTTCACCGTTTGAGGTATAGGAATAAGCGACAGGATTGAGTCCTGTTGTTGTGATCGACTGCAATCGACCATAGTCCGCAGGGGAACCATATGTGTAGGTCGTTATACTATTTCTTGCATCGGTAATGGCAGTTCTCGTACGTAAAGTAGAGTCAAGTGTATAAGTGGTTGCATTGCCCAAAGCATCCGTTTCGCTAATTGCAATGCCGGATGCGTTATCATACGCAGTAGTGCTGCGAATATAGTTTGTATCAGTGCCGACCCTGGTTTCGGTGGGCAGGCCAAAGTCATTATACGTGTTGGAGGTCACAACGCCCTCAGGGGATGTGCTCGTGAGGAGGTTGTGGTGATCGTCGTAGGTATAGGTTGTGGTGTTGCCGCGCGGGTCGGTAGACGAGATCATGTTGTCATGATCATCATAATCAAAGCTGTCCTGCTGGCCAATGAGGCTTGTATAGGACTTGAGGTTTCCGTTCGTGTCATATGTATAGCCCTGACTGAACTCCTCTCGGAACACCTGCACGCCGTCTATCAGCATGGTATCAAGAGCGAAGCCGTATTCTACCTTGATGTTCATGCTCGAATAGCTGCGGGTCGGCACGGCGCTGAAGGAGATGAACTGCCACCCCGTGGCGCCGGGCGTAAGGTCACGGCCGACGCTTTCCAGCACTGTGCCCGAGGAATTGAGGAACTCCAGCCTCACCTGTTTCTTCCCCAGCCATTCCTTATGTGTCTTCCATGCACTTGACTGCTGGTACCAGAATTCCTGTGTCGATGCAGGATAGTCATCGCATTTGATCCATACGCCCACACTGTATGTATCGCCTGCACTGCCGGAATACGGGATGGCCTGTTCCAGGGTATTTGTCTTCTGTGCCTGGCAAAGTTTTCCCACTTTACCAAACCTTTCATCCGTACCCGTACCATTCACTGCGGAATAGTTCACCGACCAGCCTGTCAGATTCTTGTCAAAGCTGCTGTTCTCCACCAGGTTATACCTGGACGGCACACGCCCTTTCTCCAGCTGGACGTCATCCACATACGCCGTGGCTGTTGATCCTATCCGTGCGGTCACGGTACTTTCCGTTGCCGTGAACGTAACATGGACCCTCTCCCACTCCGTAGATGTGGAAACCGCACTGGTGGCGTTCCCTACGGACAGAGTGACGCCTTCTCCCTTCACCCATGCGGAGAAAGTATAGGTCTCCCCATTTACAACTGCAGTTTTTTCCGATATGCTTCCCCCTGCAGAAAGCTTTGCGGAGCGTCTGCCGGAATGTTTTACGGAGGAATCCGCTACCGCCTTGTTTGCTGTCCATTCCTTCAGGGATGACAAACTTTTTTCAAAGCCATGGTTCACAAGCAGATTATAAACGGTATCCTGTGTCTTTGACACGGCCTTCAGTTGCGTCACTTCTCTGTCGGCCGTCTTATATGCCGCATATACGGCTCTGTCACCGCTGTCTGTCACGCTCACCGACTGACCGATATAATTGAGAGTGTAGATGGTATCCCTTCCCTGGCTGTCCGTCACGATGGTCTTTTGTCTGGAATAGGCAAAGTCAAGGTGCTGGCCCACAGTGCTGTCCGCTTTTTCCGTCACTTTTATCACCTGGCAAGGCGCGGAAGCGGTATACACATAATTCAGGTTGTAGTCATCTATGTTTTTTGCACTGGTAAGGAGATTCGTATCGTTATATGTATAGAATGCCGTCTTTGAATCTTTATATGTAATGTAAGACAGATTCCCGTCAGTATAGGTATATTCCGTCTCCAACCCATCCGGAGGAGTAATTTTCGAAAGACGATTCTCCGTATTATAACTGAAGGATACGGACTGCCCTTCGGTCTGGCCATTCAATGCTTCCTGAACACTTGCCACACGCAGATCTCTGACCGCTGTTTCCGTTAAATTTCCGTCCGTATCCGTAGTGTTGGATGTATAAACGATTAGGAAGGCCAGTTTTCTTTCTTAACTGGGAGACATGGATATCAATTGTGCGGCTCTCCCCATAGAAATTCATGCCCCAAACCTCGGCAAGGATCTTTTCGCGGGAAAGAGCAATGTTCTGATTTCGGGCAAAGAAAAGAAGCAGGTCGAATTCAAGCGGTTTGAGCAGGATTGGCTGATCCCCTTTAAAAACAACCCGTTCATCGACATGGATTGTTAAATCACGAATCGTGATGATGCCTCCGCTACAGTGCCGTGCAAGAACTTTTTCCATTCGAACAAGCAGTTCCATGACCTCAAAAGGTTTGACGATATAGTCCTCTGCCCCAGTGGTAAGGCCTGTCAATTTGCTTTCGAGATCGTTTTTGGCTGTCAAGTAAATGACCGGGATCCCATGGGCTTTGAGTGGCTCCATCAGATGAAAGCCGTCGATTCCAGGCAGCATCACATCCACTATCGCCACGTCGAAGCGCTCACCGTTCTGGATCATCTTAAGTGCTTCCAAACCATCTTTTGCAGGGATAGGTTCATATCCAGCTATAGAAAGATTCATGCAGAGCAACCGATTGATGGCATCATCATCTTCAATTACAAAGATGCGGTACACAACTTAGTCCTCCATTGTTCTGTATCTATTAATATAATAGAAAGCGAGGTGTGAACATCGCTATCATTCTGCGTAAACAAGTTGTAAGTTTTTCTCCTTGCGCTCTTACATCACTTCGTGATCTCTGTACCGTCATAGAAGCGGAATGTAATGGTTCCGTCCCTATGAACTGTCGCGTAGTCCACCGTCATGATCCACAGGTGACGATCGAACTCCGTCAGAGGATCGTCCCGCTCATCGAGCACCGCCATGAATCGTTCTACGGCTTTTGCCCCAGCCAGCTTATCTTGCCGATTCGCTGCAAGAGAGTCGTAACGGGCTTTTGCCTTTTCGTATCGGTCAACGTAAGCGTTGTACCGGCTGGTATACTCGGTCTGGTCCTGTGCGGTTGCGGAGTTCTCATCGATACACTTCCTGATAAGCCCGGCGATCACATCCAGCTCTCGCAGCAGCTCTTCCATTTCGGTATCCAAGTCAGTCGTATCCATGAGAAATTCTCGAGCCGTCTCGCACCCCAGAAGGTAGGCTGATTTGTCGGTCAGCATGCTGTTGTAGGCAGCGATGAACCGTGCCTCGATCTCCTCTTCCGTAAGATGCGGGGTCTTGCACCGATCCTTGCCCTTATCAAATTTGCAGTTGCATTGCCAGATGCTCGTCCGGTACCGGTCGGTCGAATGCCATGTCTTGACTCCGAACCAGCCGCCACAGTCGCCGCACTTGAGCTTTGTCCGACATATCCGTAATGGCCATGTCCGCGTACTCGACCGCCTTTTCCGTGTCCCCGCCAAGGGACGAGATCAGGCTGGCTGAGAAGGACGTGACCGTCTCCATGTACTCATTGGCCGAGAGCCCCGCCGTCTTGTACGCGCCCTCGGCATACTCCTGCAGTTTCCCGGAGGAATCCTTGAACAGGGTGTCGATACCGCCGACCAGCTGCTCGTAATCCGCAAAAGCGGAGATGACCTCTTTTCCTCACAGATAGAGGGTACGCAGTGCACGCTCGACGACGTGCTTGACCCGAATATCGAAACGAACATTAATGGTGATGTCTCGGACGTCATTAATTACATCAAGGCAACGGAATATGCCATCGATCGATTAAACACGCTTCCCTTATGCAATAGACTGATCCGGGAAACGTATGCTGTTCTGCTTTCCGGTGTTCGCGGAGGAGAAAAGACCCCCGGCGAATTTCGTTATACGCAGAACTGGATCGGTGGACAGGGCAGTACACTGAAGAACGCGAGATATATCCCGCCGAATCCGCAGGATATGATCGAAGCGATGTCTGCTCTTGAGAAATATCTCAACGCGGAAGACAATCTTGATCCGCTTATCCGCGCTGCGCTGATCCACTATCAGTTTGAGACGGTCCATCCGTTCCTTGACGGCAACGGAAGGATCGGCAGGCTGCTGATCACGCTGTTCCTGATGCAGGAGAAGATCCTGTCAACTCCCGCGCTGTACATTTCCTGCTATCTCAAATCGAACCGCGTCGAATACTATGACCGGATGACGGAGGTACGAAAGAGTGGAAATTACGAACAGTGGATCACTTTCTTTCTCCAGGCTGTTGCGGAAACCGCTCAAGATGCGATAGAAACCATCGACAAGCTGACAGCTTTGCACTTGCGCAGCACCGGCCTGTTGGAGGATGAAGTGCCGAGAGTCCGCGTCAATCTGGAAACGCTGCTTTCCTATCTCGAGAAGAATCCGATCATCGATATCAGAAAAACATCCGATGCGCTCGGCTTTTCATACAACACGACTGCCAAGTACGTGGATATCCTCTGCGGGAAGAGCATTCTTGCTCAAACCTCAAAAGTCGGCAAGGCGAAGATTTATTCTTATGCCGACTATCTCGAGATCCTGCGCAAGGATACGTGATCAATTTGCACATTGCATTTCGGTTTCTGCATATATTCCGGCAGGTTTATATGCAGAAACTTTTTTATATTCCGTTTGGGATGATAACTCATTAAGCTCCGCTAGCAACGACGAATGGTTTACTGGTTCATCAGCATTATTGTGTGTTAAATCACTTTCATGAACAAAATACACACCGAGACGTTTATCTTCAGATGAAGCCATCTTTGCCTTATTTCCAACGATTTGCTTATTGATTGTTTCGCAAAAACGCCTCCAAGTCACTTCAGTATCTAGTATCGGACAGTCAGCAAGAGATGGGCGTACATTATCAAAGCTATTTTCAATCAGTCTCATCCTCCAGCGCCGCTGAAAAGCAGTGTCTAGCGTAAATACATTTTGATCAGATGTGTTCATGGTTCCGATAATTGACAAATTAGAAGGTATCCTCACCTTATGCTTTTCGTTTCCATATATCACTTCGGCCATATATTTGTTTGTAATGCCGTATTCGCTTGTTCCGGCAGGAAAAACAATGTTTCCTTCGCTTCTGGGAGAAATTAACCTATCAAGAAGTTGAAAAGCTTCACCAAAAATGGCCGGGGCATTACCTCTATTAATTTCTTCTATTATCAAAATAAACTTCTGCGTTGGATTCAAGTATGCGTCTCGTAGAATCGAAGTGAATGGACCAGGGCTGAATTTATAAGTAACCATTCCTTCTTCATCGACGTCAGGTAGTATTTGGCCAATAAAATCAGAATATGTATAATCAGGGTGAAAGACTAGTCTTTCAACAGCAGAGTCCTTATCACAATACTCATGCTCTATGGTCCAGCTCTTCCCAGAACCAGGAACACCATATAAAAGCACATTCATTCCACCGGAGAGTCGTTCTTCGCTCTCAGAGATCGGCTCTGATGAAACTCCAGTATCTGTTTCTTCTAATTCAGAGGTCTGATAATTTAGTAACTGGCTAAGATTATCCATCGTCTGGTGTATATTTTTTTCATTCATGGTTATAACCTCCCTTGATATAGACGATCTAAATAGTCATCGCTCAAAACTAGAGCTTTAACGTCCATGTGCCGGTCTGAGTTTCTAATAGACCAAGTTGGCCTCTGAACCAGATTAACAAACCCTGCAAACTCGTAATGTTGAGGCGTATACTGATGGCCTTTTGGCTTTTCAACAACATTTTCCATTGTGAAAGTTAATTCACCATCCCTATACTTCGTAATCGCCTCTTCAAGACTTTCTCGCTCCGATTCATTATCATCATGACGGATAAAAGTATTCATGAGATACCATTCCCATTTATCCATTGTTTGGTATGTTGATAGCGCTTGTAATGTTGCTCTTAGCGGAGAAAAGTTTTTTCCATCGTCGGTTTTGATGTAATAATGCGCCAGAGCGTCACAATATACTTCTTCATATAAACCCTTAATCTGCCTATATGCTTTTTCTTTAGTACTTTCGTCGTATCCTGAAGACTCTTGTATTTGTTCTTCAAGCGTAACAACATTCAGTAGGACTTCTCCTCGTTTTGTTAAGAAAGGTTGACCGTATAGTTCAGTACGACTATTGATTACCTTGGTATCAAGAAAACCAAAGTTTACGAACATCTTTTTGATTGTTCTAATAGCGCCAGCAGAAGATACTCCCATTTGCTTTGCCAGTTGTTCCTGCAAAGGATTTCCCCATGTTTGGTGATTGACAAAGGAATCATACGCCAATAGTTGGCACATCATCCGAAATTGATGATGAAGCTCAGGGGCAATATTTCTACCAGTGTAGTCCCATCCTCGTAAATTCATACGATCACCTAATCCTTCTTCAAAACAAGTATCTCATCATACTTGATAATGCCGCCACGTCCTCCTCGAGGCAGATGTAAGTATCTATCTCTAATAACATACTTAAAGCTTAATTCGTAAGTAAATCCATTCTGTTCGGCTATTTCTGTCAACACTCTTGCGGTCGGGATTTCTTGCCCGCGGATATTACTGTCTCCGACTACAATGACATATCGCCCATTCTGCTTAAGGGCATTTTTTACTGACAGCATATTAAGTGCCATGTCCTCAAAATATGTATTTACAACCCCAGCGCGTTTATTGTCGACTTTGGCAATACTCTCCACTAACGGCACAAGAGTGGCAGATTGGGAAGCGTAGACATATGTATCGTAGAAGGAACCTGTTATTTCCGTTCCTATGTACTTTCTACGATTATTTCTAAGTTGTGCGTCGTTTGCCAGCCCAAGCCATAGATCCTCAAACTTAAGGCTCCGGACATAATCATAAGCATTAATATAAGGTGGCGAAGTTACTCCTAAGTCAACGCTATGCAAGGTGGAAATGGCCCTAGCATCATTCTCGGAAAGAATAATGCTTTGACAACCATTATCCTTAGTTGCTCCGGAAAACTCTTTTATTGCTTCGCGGTACAAAGACTCAACCCTTAAGAATAGTTCTAGTGGCTCAGCAGGTGCTTTAGGATACCGCGTTGAAACATAAGGCTTCGGAGATACCTCGTCGGCATTTGAAACCTTTCTTATAATCGCAGCAAGGGCAACGTAAAGATAATCCTTTGCATTTGAATTCTCGTTGCAAAATCTATCAATGGTGTACTTTATATAACTCAATCCCAAAATGGATCTTTCGCAAAACCACTTATCAATATTAGGGATTTCTGGGTACGGATAGTCTATCAAAGGATCAGGCGGATTATCTTGAAGAAACCGGACAACTTCACTAATTAACAGCAAATCCTCGTCTGAATAAATGGTCGTTTTTGCCTTTATCAGTAGCCTTGCGAAAGGATCAATATCGATAGACATTGCATTTCGCGACAAAAGCATAGCCTCGATAGCAGTTGTGCCTGAACCACAGAATGGATCTAAAACAAACTCACCGGGGACGCTGTATTTATTTATTGCAAAACGAGGAACCGCAGAAATATACCTCGTCGGATACTTATTAAATAACCGGTTGGTAGATGATACGATTTTTGTCTTATCAGGAATGATCTCGTAAACCTTATTAGGTTCAGGATTCATGGGAAAATCATCAAGTTTAATAATGTCCATTGTATTGCCTCATTTTTTTAGTTTTACAATACTTTCTCTTAAATAACGTCGAATATGCTCCGTTCGTTTATACTGCTGAGAGCTGGTGATGATTAGACGTTCAACTTCAATTTCCTCAACGGTAAATCCAAGACGTTGAGCAATCATAGCAAGAAAAACATCTGTTGGAATAATTATGCCGGCATATGCGGAATTGCTAACCACAATAGCGCAATGTCCCCCTTCATTGAGAGCATAATATATTTGGCGTAGAGCCTCCTCCATGTCGGCAAAATATCCATTTAACATATCCGGTATCCTTGCTGTCCAGAGCTTTTGCTGACGCAAAAGGGGAAGGATATCATCGTTTAATTCTTTCAAATGGAAACTGGTGTATCTATCTGGCCATGTTGCATGGCAGTGAGACCGTAAAGATTTCATTCGAATGTCTTTTTGATCTTCTGCTGAGTTAACAAATCCTCCAAACCATAGTTCTAAGTAGTATATTTTTGTGTAATCAAAGCAGTTTGCATATGGCGGTGAGAAAAGAACCAGATCAAGGCTGCTGTTTCTTACATACCTGTTCATGGTCGTGACACTATCCTCGTAGACAAGAGGTGTAGGGCCATTGTCTGCTTTTGAATAATCTTCTATCATGGAGATTGTTTTTTCGATAATACAATTCACGGCAAACGCGAAAGGGCCTCCACTACCATAAACTGGTGGATGCGTCTTCAACTTCAAACCGTTGCCCGCTTTCCTGTAAAGAGAACACTTTTCCAGGGTTGATAGCCAAGCAAAATATAATAACTTCTGAGATTTTTCCTCGGGCAGAGATTGAATATATTTCCTGATAGCAAGCTGGACATAGAGCATCTCTTCATCAAAAATGCGCTTCAAATAGTCATTTTCCGGAAGCGGAATACTATGATCTATAGTAATACCTTTTAACCCATCAACAACGTTTTTGAAGGCTGTAATATCACTATCACTGTAATCTGTTGTTTTAACCTTTGTAACAAAAGCAGCAAAGGGGTTTACCTCAAACCCTATTGAAGACATTCCTTGCGCTTTCGCAACAGCAAGTGTTGTTCCTGCTCCACAAAACGGATCACATACAATTGACTCTTTGGTAAGGCTATATTCATTAAAGATTCTTTCTACGAGAACGGGAGAGAAGCCCTCTTTATAATTAAACCATCTATGTCGGGGGTAATTTGAACTAAACACGAAATTGCTATCCACGTTTGTATAAGTGGCAGCATCAATGTCAGCATTTTTTATAGTGAATTGTTTATCAAGCCGAGAATAATATTCCGGCAAGTTTGCATAGTCCATGAAAAAGGCCCCCGTCTTAATTTACTGTTTCTTATCTGCAGCAACTGCTGATTGATTTTGAGCTGGTCTTTGTTTGTTTGCCCATTCATCAAGTTCAGAGTATTTAAACTTCCATGACTTCCCAATTTTTTGAGCTGGAACACCCTTTCCTTTTCGAATCCAATCACGAATAGTCGCAGGTTTTACACCGAAATATACAGCAGCTTCGTCAATGTTGATCCATTTTTCTTCGATATGCTCGTTCATATTTCCACCTCCCAGCTAAAGATCCTTCAAAGCTTTGTTTTTGTTATTATAGCTCAATATAGTGAAATTTGCAATGGTATTTAATGGTTTATAATTGTTTTACGTTGTTTTCTGTGGTTTTGTTCCAGAATATGATAGCTTGAAATCACTTTCGTCTAGAACTCAATGCGATGTTTGAAAGTGACCTTGCCATCTATTCGCATCCATCTCGCACACGATTACCCCATCTCGCACACGTAATACCCATCTCGCACACGATTACCCCATCTTGCACACGATTTCAAAGTCGGTCGGGATGGTTTTTGTGCTGTAATGGCCGAAAAACGTCGGGAAGAGCATGGATGAAGCGACAGCCCGAACAGTAATTCGTGTGCGAGAAGACGAAAAAGCCCACAACATAAGGACTTTTTCACAGGGGAGGGGTGCAAAAAAGAAGGGCCCTAATTGTATCCAAATTAGAGTCCTTCTATGGTGCCGAAAGTGGGACTCGAACCCACACGGGGTATTAGCCCAGCGGATTTTGAGTCCGCCACGTCTGCCAATTCCATCATTTCGGCTTAGCACAAAATGTATTGTAGCATATTCCTTTCCAAAAGGCAAGGATTTTCCGCTTGAAAACCGAGAAATACCCTCGGTGCCGTCTTCTGGATCACGCCTGTTTCTTCTGGTAGGATCGGGATGGGTATGGCTGCTGCGGGTGTTCCGCAGAGAGAATAGCAGCATCACCAGCCCCGGGTGATAGGGTACAAAAGTCCCTTCCTCCAGCATGGCCAGTACCTTTGCCTCTCCTGCCCATTGGACGGCCTCCACCTCCTCCGGCTGCAAGCGCAAAGCGGCCAGTTCCAGCTCCTGCTCCCGGGTAAAGATATCGTCAAATCCTTTCCCAAAGGGCAGGCTCAAGGCCGGACGGATACCGGCAAAAGAAATATCCACACCCAGTTCTTCCAGCAGCTTCCGACCGACAGCCTCCTGGCTGCTTTCCCCCGCCAGAGCGCTGCCGCCGGCGGTAAAATCCCCCAGGCCTGGCCATCCTTTCATAAAAGGCTGCCGCCGCTGTATAAGCATTTCCCCGGCTTTATTAATGTACGGTCTGGCGAAAACGGCCTTCCGGCTGCCGCTGCCCCCGGGTCATGGTCTCGCCTGTTTTTCTGCGGTCAAAGGTGTACAGATCCCAAAGCTCCACAAAATACCCCCTTTGCACCATATATCTGCATGGATGCGTCGCCTGTTCTGCCTCCCGGAACTCTGCACCCTGTGCGGTTGCTTTACAGATCCGTTTTGACCCGTTCCCGTGATCTTTCGGTGGAAAACCCTTCCGGATATCGGGCTTTGAGCTTATCCAGATTTCCCTGCAGGATCTGTTCCAAAGGCATATCCAGGGCAGCCGCCGCCTCTGCCAAATACCAGGCCACGTCCCCCAGCTCCCGGGCCAGACGTTCTTTATCCAGTTCATGCCCCTGGGCCAACCATTTCTTGACGATGTCAATGGCCTCCCCCGCTTCTCCGCACAGACCCATAACGCTGTTGATCAGCACATCCTTCTTGTCCAGAGCCGGATTCAAGGTAGCCATTGCCTGCCGTTGATACTCATTTACAGTCATGTGCATATTTCTCCGTTTATGGTTCCCAGTCCGTGACCTGCATTTTAGCCGTGAGTATGCGCAACACGCTTTCGTTAATTCTTTCTTCCGTAAGAACGCCATTCTCCACCGCCTCGGCAAGGCCGGACAGTATCTCCCGTTGGTAGCTGTGGTTGGCACCGCAGAGGATTATATCTCCACCCGCCAGAATAAACTGCACGGCCGCCTCCCGATGAGAGGCCTGATTCCGCAAGCCCTTCATTCGGAAATCATCGCTCATGACCACGCCGGTAAAGCCCATCTGTCCCCGGAGCAATTCCGTAATGAACAGGCTGGATTGGGATGCAATATGCTCTCCGTCAATATTGGGATAGTAAATATGTCCCACCATGACTCCGTCCACCCCGGCATCCACTGCCGCCTGAAAGGGCAGCAGCTCATACTCCCAAAGCTCCTCCAGCGTCTTTTTCACCTTGGGGGTACTCTCATGAGAATCTGCATTTGTGGCTCCGTGGCCAGGAAAATGCTTGATGACGGACAGGCACCCACCCTCATGCAATCCCTCAATGCAGGCGGTGCCTATGGCTGCGACGGTTTCTGCATTGCTGGAAATGATGCGCTTGCCCAGAAAGGTGGCAGAAGGGTTTCTTGCCACATCCATGACCGGTGCAAGATCCGTATTGATGCCCCGTTCCTTCAAATGCTCCCCGATATAGGCAAACTGCTCCTGCGCCTGCTGCGTATCCTCCCGGTTCCCCAGCGTACGGGCTGCCAGTGTAGTTCGCCCCCATTGGAAGCGGGTAACGCTGCCCCCTTCCACATCGGTACTGATAAGCAGGGGTATCCCGGAGGACGCATGCTCGTTTATGCTTGCCGTCAGTTTTGCGCAGCGTCCGAAGCCTCCATCGCTGTCCGTGCGCCGGATATTATCCCCGTAAAGGATCACATTGCCGACAGCATATTCCTCCATCAGGGAAGCAAACTCCTTTGATACGGCATTGGTGCCGGAAAAGCCGAACATGACCAGCTGGCCGATCTTCTCCTGCACAGACATGCCCTGTACATACCGTTCCAGCCGAAAGGACAAAGACTCCGTTGTAGGGGCAGGCATTTGTGTGGGCACAGGGGTATCCGCAGGCAGGGGGATGGCAGAAGGAACAGGCGTTTGCACCTCCATCTCTGGAGAAACGATGGGCAATGGCGCAATCACATCCCCGGCAGGAGGCTTTTTTATGCAGCCGCTCCATGTCAGTGATACCAACACACACAGCATCATGAGCAGAACAGGAAAAGTACAGCGTTTCATGGTATACAGTGTACCATCTTTTCCCGGTGCTTACCACCGCCAATAAGGAAACTATCTGAAAACTCCCGCCAACCGGTCTATTTCTTTCCTGACATATACCTTAGAGGGTACCGGAATTCCGTTCATATGGATGCACATATGCGTAATACGGGTAATCCGCTTTCACAAGCGGCCCTACGATATTCGTGCCCCGCGGCGGACGGTGATCCGCGATCAAAGGCAGATTCCCCATCGAATGAAATAACCGGCATATGAAAAGCGCCGGTGCCATAAAGACTCCGACGCTTATATTGCTCTTTGGACGATTTAGTTGTTCCGGGCGGCCATAGCGGTCTCTACCAAGGCCTTGAAAGCGCCCATGTCGTTGACAGCCAGATCAGCCAGAACCTTGCGGTTCACATCCACACCAGCCAGCTTGAGGCCGTTGATGAGATTGGAGTAGTTGGTACCGCAGATACGGGCACCGGCATTGATACGGGCGATCCACAGACGTCGATATTCCCGCTTCTTGTTCTTGCGGCCCACGAAAGCATATGCCATGGAACGCATGACCTGCTGGGAGGCGGCACGATACTGCTTGGACTTTGCGCCATAGTAGCCCTTGGCCAGGCGCAGCACCTTACGGCGCTTTTTATTGGAATTGACAGCTCTCTTAATTCTTGCCATGGTTCACTTCTCCTTACTTATAGGGAATCAGCTCGCGTACTTTCTTCTGCTCTTCTTCGGCAATATAACCGATCTGCCGGAGACCGCGAAGCCGCTTGGTGGACTTTTTGGTGAGGATGTGGCTCTTGTAAGCCTTGCCGCGCTTGATTTTGCCGGACTTCGTCACGTCAAAACGCTTTGCTGCGCCGCGATGGGTCTTGATCTTTGGCATAAGTGTTCCTCCTAAATAGTGTCTTAGTTCTTGGGGGAGAGTACCATGAACATGTTCCTGCCCTCCTGCTTGGGCGCACGCTCCTTTTGCGCACTGGCCTCTACCATTTTGTAGAAAGCTTCCATTACATCAGCGCCGATATCGCCGCGAGTGATCTGACGCCCGCGGAAGCGGATGGTCACCTTGACCTTATTGCCGTCCTGCAGAAACTTGTTGCAGGCCTTGGCCTTGACTTCCATGTCATGCTGGTCGATGGTGGCAGAAAGACGGATCTCTTTGATCTCAATGGTCTTTTGATTCTTTTTCTGCTCCTTTTCCCGCTTCATCATGTCGTAGCGGTGCTTGCTGTAATCCATAAGCTTGCAGGTAGGGGGGATACCGCTGCTGACCTTTACCAGATCCAGCTCCCTCTCATCTGCCAGTCTTTGGGCACTGCGCACGTCCATGATGCCCAGCTGTGCGCCGGTTTCGTCGATCAAGCGGACTTCCGGATCCCGGATCTCCTCATTGATGGGCAGTTCCTGTGTAGCGATGGCACAACACCTCCATAAAAAAATAGCGGACGCATACGCGCCCACCCTTATCGTTGTCCCATCAGACCATGCCTGGCACTTGAGCCGGCAGGTGAGAGGCGGGCGCCTCTGCTTAGCTTTATCATTATAGGGGCCTTTCGCCCCTCTGTCAAGGCTTTTATCAAAAAATCCCCGTGTTTAATGAAAAAAACGCACCCACAAAGCCCCCAATATGGCCAGATGCACCAGCAGCGCTGCCGGCAGGCCAATATAAAACCTGGGATGCCGGGTCTTATGCCGCAGCAGATCCATGCCCAGCAAACCGCCCAGACTTCCTCCAACCCAAACCCAGAGAAGAAGCGTCCGTTCCCGTATCCGCCGCCGTCCCTGCCGGGCCCGGCTCTTATCCACCGCAAACAAAGCCAGCGTTATCACGTTCACGACCCCCAGATACACAAACAGCAAGGTTTTCCAACCCATGGTGCAATGCCCCTCCCTTTCCAAATGCACCATACCAGTTTTAGGCCCTATTGTCAAGGCAGCGTATAGAAAAGACTCCTGCGGCGTATACTTTTCCCATGGAAAAGGTTAAAAAAGCAAAAAAGGCCCGCATTCTGCCCTATATTCTCTTTTGTCTGCTCCCTCTGGCAGGCGGCGCTCTCAGCGGACTTATATCCAGGAGCGGTATGGATCGTTATGAGCAACTGGCGCAGCCACCCCTTTCTCCCCCCAGGATCCTGTTTCCCATCGTCTGGAGCATTCTGTATATTCTCATGGGCATAGGCGCCGCCCGGGTATATCTGGCCCCGGAGCGGGGTTGGAAGCCCGCTTTGACCCTGTTTGCAGCTCAACTGCTGGTGAATCTTTTATGGACGCCCCTGTTCTTCGCGCTGGAGCTGCGGTTTGCGGCGTTCATCTGGCTGCTGGTGCTGCTGGTACTGGCCGTATATATGACCGGAGAGTTCAAACGGATCGTCCCCTGGACCGGCTATATGCAGATCCCTTACCTGCTGTGGTTGTCTTTTGCCGCTTATCTGAACTTTGCCACCTGGCAGCTCAACGGATAGGTAAAAGCTGCATGCGCCGCCCTTGCGCAAAAGGACGGTGCATGCAGCGCCCGTATTTTAATCCTGTTCCCAGTCAATAACCTTCCACAACAGCCCCATTCGCACCATGGCCACCGTATAGGAAAATCGCTTACTGTCCTCTTCCCCCGCTATCTTCATTTTTACGGTCACTTCTCTGGCTTCCCGTACATCATCCAGATCCAGGCATCTATCAAACAACACCGCTGTCATTAGTAACATAGGCAGCCGTATCCGCACTTTGGTAAAAATAATGAATTTCCTGCCGGTTCTTTTTTCTATTTCAGCTTCAGGTCAATTTCACCCCAAAGTCAATAGGTCAGAACAACCATAATAAAAATGGAGGTGAGTACATGAGCAGACTAAAAGACCTGCGCCGGGCCCGTGGGCTGACGCAGGTGCAGATGCAATTATTAACGGGGATCGATCAAAGCGATTATTCCAAAATAGAGAGCGGGAAACGGTATTACCTTTGAACAGTGCCGGCGCATCGCTTTGGCGCTGCACACCAGCATGGACTATCTGGCCGGGTTGACGGATGACGACCGCCCTTATGCCCGGGTAGAGAAATGAATTACAGTTCCAGTTTTTCTCCGCAGAAGGGACAAAAGCTGGCCTTGGCATCCAGCCGGCCCAGGAATCTGCCGCAATGCGGACATCGCCAATAAGTCAGTTCAAAAAGGAGTATTCCCAGCAGCACCGCCGCCAGACTTATAATAGAGGCCACGCTTTTGGTAAGCATATATAGCATCATAAGCAATATGGCAAGAGCGCACAGACCCCACAGCACCCTTTTTACGGTTTGCAACTTCATATTCGTTCTCCCCGGCAGCTGATAATTAGAAAGGGGCCCGGCATCTCCGGGCCCCGCTTTCTGCTTACAGAAGTGCTTCAAATTCCTTGACGGTATTGGCAAAGACTTCCAATGCGCTCTTGACGGTATCGGGCTTTGTCAGATCGATACCGGCGATCTTCAGTTCGTTGAGGGGATAATCGCTGCCTCCGGTAGAAAGGAAGCGCAGATACTCAGAGGCATCCCCCGTCTCCAGAATATGCCTTGCAATGGCTACGGCAGAGGAGAAACCCGTAGCATACTGATATACATAGAAGGGCGTATAGAAATGAGGAATGAAGGACCATTCGGTGTCGATCTCCTCGTCTATCTCTGCGCCTTCATAATACAGAGCCACCAGATCATGATAGATCTTGTTCAGGGTCTGGGAGGTCAGGGGCGTACCGGCGGCATGCAGCTCATGAGCCTTGCGTTCGAATTCCGCAAAGAGAGTCTGACGGAACAGCGTTGTACGGAAGCCCTCCAGAAAATGATTGAGGATATAAGCCCTGCGCTTCTTGTCCGTTTCGGTTTTCAGCAGATACATGGTCATCAGCACTTCGTTGACCGTAGAGGCTACCTCTGCCACCATGATGCGATAGCTGTGATTGACGAACTCCTGCGCCCGGCTGGAGAAGAAGGAATGCATGGAATGCCCCAGTTCATGGGCTACGGTGAAGGCATCATCCAGCGTATCGGTGTAGTTCAGCAGCACATAGGGATGCACGCCATATACCCCACAGGAGAAGGCGCCGCCCCGCTTGCCCTGATTTTCGTACACATCCATCCAGTTTTCTGCAAAGGCCCGGTCCAGCAACTGCTGGTACTCCTCTCCCAGGGGCTTGGTGGCGTTTTTGACCAGTTCCTTCACATTTTCAAAAGGCACAGGATAGTCTACGTCCTCTACCATGGGCACATACAAGTCAAAGATATCCAGTTTATCCAGCTTCAATGCCTTCTTGCGCAGGGCCAGATATTCCTTCATGGCCGGCAGGCTTTCGTGAACGGCTTCGATCAGACTGTCATATACGGATACGGGTACGTTTCCTCCATCCAGATAGGCTTCGATGGAAGAACCATACCCCCGGACATTGGCAAAGAAAGTATCAAACTTGATCTGCCCGCCGTACAGTGCGGCAAAAGTATCGCCGTACTTGCGGTAGGTACCGAACATGGCCCGGAAAGCCTCTTCCCGAACGGCCCGGCTGCGGCTTTCCCGATATACGCCGAAGTTCCCGCTGGTAAGCTGGACTTCTTCCCCCGCTTCATTATGGATCTTGGGGAACACCATGTTCACGTTGGTCAGCATTTCATAAGCGGAAGAGGGGGTATCGGCAGCCTCGCCCAGCATGGCCAGCATCTTTTCCTTATCGGCAGAAAGCGTATGGGCCCGGCCCCGGGAAATATCCTCTACCATGTGGCGGTATACGGCCATATCCTCCTGCGCCATCCATGCATCCAGCTGTTCCTTTGGAATGGCCAGAATCTCCGGATCCAAAAAGCTGGTGGCGGCGTTTGCCTTTACGGCCAGGCTCATGCCCCTGGCTTCCATCTCCTGATAGGCGGGCTCTGAGCCGTCTGCTGCCCGGTGCAGCATGGCATAGATATAGGGGATCTCTACCTTCTGGGAGGCATCCGCCAGCTGCTCCAGTCCTTTTTTCAGGGCATCCTTAGACTGCCCCAATGTGCCGGGCAAAGCGGAAAGAGCTTCCACAGCCTTTTCGGCTTCGGTCATGGCGGCTTCCCAATGGGCCTTGTCGGGGTAAATGTGGGTAAAGTCCCACTGGAATCGGGGATCCATTTCACTGCGTTTCATATTTCGGTTCCTTTCTGTTGTAATTTATGCAAATATATTGTCTATGACTGTTTCAGAGCATCCAGAGCCTCTTCCAGGCTATCACAGCGCTGCCAGAAGCCGAATACACCCTCTTTGAGCAGAGCGCCCACATACCAGAAGCCCGGCTCATCCTCATCGGAAAGCAGAACATAGCTTTTCAGTCCCAGCATGAGCCGGGGCGCATACCCCTCCGGCAGCATATCCATATTCACCGTACAGAAAAACACGGCTTCGGCCTGCTGCTGCTGGCACCATTGCCCCAGGATGCGGGCTTCCTCCCGGGTAAGAGAAACGCTGAGCTTCTTTTCCATGGTTGTCTCCTTTTTAAGCAGTATAGCGCATTTTTATCCCTCAGGCAAGGACATAAAAAGTCGCTTCCACAGGAAGCGGCTTCAGCTTTACGTTTATTTATGATACAGCCGGTTGCTCTGGTATACCGGTTCGCAGGTCAGCTGAATGCCCAGCTTGCCCAGCAAGTTCTTATCCACTTGAGAAAGGATCACGGTGGAATGCATCTCGCAGCCCTGAAGATTGCTCAACTGTTCCATAGCCATCTCCGCCACCGGATTGGTTGCGGCACAGATAGACAGGGCCAGCAACAGTTCGTCGGTATGGAGCTGGGGGTTCCGATTTCCCAAATGCGCCACTTTCAAATGCTGGATGGGTTCCAGGATCACCGGAGAAATGAGCTTCAGGCTGTGGCGGATGCCGCCCAATACCTTCAGGGCATTCATAAGGGTAGCGGAAGCCGCCCCCAGCAGTTCCGAAGATTTTCCCGTAACGATGGTACCGTCAGGCAGTTCGATAGCCGCTGCCGGCCCCCCGGTCTCCTCCGCCCGCCGCAATGCAGGTGCTACCACGGGCCGATCCTCCGGCCTGAGCCCGGCCTGTTTGAGCAGAATGCGCATTTTGTCTACCTCGGCAGGGGCTACCAGTCCCTGCTTCTGCCCTACCATGGCCCGGTAATACCGGCGAATGATCTCCTGTCCTGCCTCATAGCGCACAGCCTCATCATCGCTGATGCAGCAGCCGATCATGTTCACGCCCATATCCGTTGGAGACTTATAGGGAGATTCCCCATAGATGGATTCGAACATGGCATCCAGCACCGGGAAGATCTCCACATCCCGGTTATAATTCACGGCGATTTTATTATAAGCCTTCAGATGGAAAGGATCCACGATATTGGCATCGTCCAGATCTGTGGTCGCCGCCTCATAAGCCAGATTTACCGGGTGATCCAGCGGAAGGTTCCACACGGGGAAGGTTTCGAACTTGGCATATCCGGCCTGAACGCCGCGAAGATTTTCGTGATACAGCTGGCTCAGGCAGGTAGCCATCTTTCCGGACCCGGGGCCAGGAGCCGTGACCACCACCAGCGGCCGCGTGGTAGGAACATAATCGTTTTTGCCGCAGCCTTCGCTGCTCATGATCTTCTGCACATCCGCCGGGTATCCGGGGATAGGGTAATGATAATAGCAGGAAACGCCCAGATCCCGCAGGTGGTTGGCAAAGCTCACGGCCGCGGGCTGTCTTTCATACCGGGTAATGACCACGCTGCCCACATACAGTCCCTTCTCGCGAAAGGCATCGATGAGCCGCAGCACATCCATATCATAGGGGATGCCCAGATCCCCCCGGATCTTGTTTTTCTCTATATCGGATGCATTGATGACCAGCAGGATCTCTGCCTGATCCCGAAGCTCCATGAGCATACGGATCTTCGTATCCGGGGCAAAGCCCGGCACTACCCGGGAAGCATGGTAATCATCGAACAGTTTACCGCCGAACTCCAGATACAGCTTGCCGCCGAAGGCCTGGATCCTTTCCCGAATGTGCTGTGATTGAAGAAGCACGTATTTCTGTTGGTCAAAGCCTGTTTTTCTCATCTGGATCCCCTCCCGTATCCTGCCGGATTGAAAATGTACAGTATATTATACCATGGCCCTGACCCATTGCAAGGACGGATTTTATGGGCATGTGCCCCGAACCGCTTCCTCGCCTCATGAGGCATTCTTTTGCCGCCGATGCCGCTGTAACACATAGAACTTCGGATATATTCCCCGGGAGGGTATACAAGCAGGGGGATTCCCGTGTATAATAAGAAAAAACCCACAAGGAGGTACACGCATATGAAGTTTTCTGAAATGCCTTACATCCGCCCGGATCTTGAGCAGGTCAGGGAGGAAGGCACTGCCTATGTGCAGGCCCTTATCAACGCCGCCGATTTCGCCCAAGCGGACGCTGCTTTCCACCAGTACAGCGACATGGGAGACAGGGTCTCCACGACTGTGACCCTGGTCTCCATTCGTCACTCCATCAACACAGAAGATGCCTTTTATGCCAAGGAACAGGAAGTGCTGGATGAAATGATGCCCCTGCTCCAGCAGCTGGATGCAGAGTTCAACAAGGCCCTGTACAACAGTAAGTTCCGGCCTCAGTTCACCGAAAAATACGGTGAACTGCTGTTCACCAACCTGGGTATCCAGCTGCGGGCCTTTGACGAAAAGCTCATTCCCGACATGCAGGAGGAGAACAAGCTGGTCACCGCCTATAACAAGCTCATCGCCTCCGCCCAGATCCCCTTTGAGGGGCAAGTGCTGACTTTGAGCCAGCTTTCTCCTTATATGCAGTCTGCCGATGATGCACTGCGCCACAAAGCCTGGGAAGCCAACAACGCCTTCTTTGATGCCCACAAGCAGGAACTGGACGATATCTATGATAAGCTCACCGCTTTGCGCACCGGCATGGGCAGGAAGCTGGGATACGACAACTATATCCCCCTGGGATATGACCGCATGAACCGTAACTGCTACGGCGAAAAGGATGTTGACAGCTTCCGTCAGGCCGTTGTCAAATATGTGGTGCCTGTAGCAGATAAGCTTTACCGCCAGCAGGCAGAGCGCACCAGCCTCCCCTATCCGCTGAGCTACAAAGATGCCAGCCTCATGTTCCGCAGCGGCAACCCCGTTCCCCAGGGGGATGCGGAGGACATCCTGCGGGAAGGCCGTGCTTTCTATCACTGGCTGAGCCCGGAAGCCGGAGAGTTTATCGACTGCATGTTTGATAACGAACTCATGGACGTGCTCTCCCGCAAGGGCAAGGAAAGCGGCGGTTACTGCACCAGCCTGCCCGTATACAAGTGCCCCTTCATCTTTGCCAACTTCAACGGCACCCAGCATGACGTAGAGGTCATGACCCACGAAGCCGGTCACGCCTTTGCCGCTTATGAAGCCCGGAACATCTTCCCCTCCAGCTATCACTGGCCCACGCTGGAAAGCTGCGAGATCCACTCCATGAGCATGGAATTCTTTGGCTGGGCCTGGGCGGAGAAGTTCTTTGGCCCCCAGGCGGAAAAGTTCCGCTATTCTCACCTGGCAGGGGCATTGACCTTCCTGCCCTACGGCACCATGGTGGATCACTTCCAGCATATTGTGTATGCGCACCCCGAACTGACTCCCGCCCAGCGTAATGCCGAGTGGGCACGTCTCACCAAGATCTACCTGCCCTGGATCTCTCTGGGAGATCTGTCCTTCTATGCCGAGGGCCGCTACTGGCAGCGTCAGGGACATATTTACGGCCGCCCCTTCTATTACATCGATTACTGCCTGGCGCAGAGCGTGGCTTTGCAGTTCTGGGCCCTGATGCAGCAGGATCGGGAAGCCGCCTGGAAACGGTATTACGCACTGGTAAAACTGGCGGGCACCAAAACCTATACGGAACTGGTAGCCTCTGCCGGGCTAATGAATCCCTTTGGGGAAGAGTCTTTGCAGGCCATCTGCGAAGCCGCTTCCAAGTGGCTGGATGCGCAGGATCTGTCTGCCATCCGCTGAGGAGGATACACCATGCGCGCGTATGAACGGCTGATCCAGTATGCCAGGATCCACACCGCCAGCAGTGAGGAGGTGCCCTATCGGGTCCCTTCCACAGAGCGTCAGTTTGACCTGGGCCGTCTGCTGGTGCAGCAGATGCAGGAGCTGGGGGTCACGGATGCCCGGATAGACGAGCATTGCTACGTATACGGCTCCCTGCCCGCCACCCCCGGGTATGAACAGGCAAAAAAACTGGGCTTTATCGCCCATATGGATACCATCCCCGATTTTTCCGGTGAAAACGTCCAGCCCACCCTGGTGGAAAAGTACGCCGGCGGAGACATTCCCCTGGGCAGCAGCGGCCGGGTGCTTTCTCCCAAGGACTTTCCTTCTCTGGATCGGATGATCGGCCGCACTCTGATCGTTACCGATGGCACCACCGTGCTGGGGGGCGATGACAAAGCAGGCGTGGCGGAGATCATGACCCTGATCGAGCGGCTGCAAAAGGAAAACCTCCCCCATGGACCTCTCGGCTTTGCCTTTACCCCCGATGAAGAGATCGGCCAGGGAACGGATTTCTTTGACGTTCATGCATTCGGCTGTGACTTTGCCTATACGCTGGATGGAGGAGAAGAAGGCGAGATCGAGTTTGAGAACTTCAATGCCGCCTCCGCTTCCTTTGAGATAAAGGGGTTCAATGTGCATCCCGGCAGTGCCAAGAACATTATGATCAACGCTCAGCTGGTGGCCATGGAGATCAACGGCATGCTCCCGGCAGCGGAAACGCCCGCTCATACGGAGGGCTATGAAGGGTTCTTCCACCTGACGGATATGGAAGGGAACGTGGAAAAGGCTTCCCTCCATTATATCGTCCGGGATCATAATGCCCAAAGGTTGGAAGGCCGGAAGGCGACCATGGAGCTCATCGAAAAGACCATCAATGAAAAGTACGGCCCCGGCACCTGCCTCCTTACCTGGAAGGACGGCTACCGGAACATGGCGGAGAAGATCTGCGGGGAAAACTATCACCTGATCGAGAATGCCGTAAAAGCCTGCTGGCTTGCCGGTGTGGAGCCCCTGATCCAGCCCATCCGGGGCGGTACCGACGGCGCACAGCTGAGCTTTATGGGGCTGCCCTGCCCCAATCTGGGTGTAGGCGGCTTCGGCTGCCACGGTCCTTATGAGCACGTAAGTGTGGAGGGCATGGATAAGGCCCTGGAGATTGCCCTGCACCTGGTGGAGCTGTACCGGGATTTCTGATCCACTGAAACACAAGAAGCTTCCGGAACCTGACCGGAAGCTTTTTTATTGCGCCGCATAGCAGGTCTGCAGCCGTATCCTTTGCCTGTATCCGTCGCTTATATCCCCTCTGCAAAGGGGTTGGGGGGTCGCAAAGCATGGCGCAAGGCAGCTGCAGATCTCCTGCCCCGTTACCGTTCTACCAGCAGGACTTTTCTGGATGCCGTTCGGTTCATAAACGCCAGTATGCGGACTTTTTCCTCCGGCATACAGCCCAGCAGGAGCTTGATCTCCACATCCCGCTTAAGCAGGTCCACCGAGACCAGCAGGCCATCCAGCTTCTGCACGGGTGCCGTGCCACGCCACAGATCCACGCCTTCCCCATCCATAGCGGAGGTGTCGGCCACATAGCCGTAATCCAGTGGGTACACCGAATCCGGCCATTGAGGATGCCGGGAACCCGCAGGCCGATCGATGACTATCTTCCCGCCTGCTAAAAGAGCATCCGCTGCCTGCCAGAATTCCTGCTCCATACTACCTCCGGGTAAGTTCATACAACATAATGGCCGCAAACACCGCTGCATTCAGGCTTTCTGCCCGGCCCGCCATGGGCAGGCGATACAAAGTGCACAGTTCTGCCGTCTCCCGGCTGACGCCCTGTCCTTCGTTGCCCACCACCAGCGCCATCTTTTCCTGTATGGGCGGCATGTTCTCGCTGCCCCGCAGATGGCCGCACAGACAGGTATACCCCTGTTCCTTCATACGCTTAAGTTCTGTGGGCACATCCCCGATATAGACCGGCAAATGATATGCTGAACCCATGGAGGCCCGAAGGGTCTTGGGGGCAAAGGGATCCGCCGAATCCGCAGAAAGCAGCACACCTGCCCCCCCCAGAGCATCTGCTGTGCGTAGAATGGTGCCCACATTTCCGGGGTCCTGCAGCTGCTCCAGCACCACTATAAGGCCCCGGTATTCCTCCGGAGGCGCCGTAACAGGCGTGCGCACCAGTGCGCACAGGTTCTGGGGCGTACCGGTGCAAAGGGCTTCCATGACCCCCTCCGTCACCTCCAGCAGCTCAAACCCTCCCCGTGGGGCAGGCGTTCCTTCCCGGCAGAAAACCGTTGTAACCTCTGCTCCAGAGGTCAGCGCCTCCCCTACCAACTTATCCCCTTCTATGAAATGCAGCCCCGTTGCCCGGCGGAACTTGCTCTCCCGAAGAGAACGGGCTTCCTTGACCCGCTCATTGCTGCGGCTGGAAATCAACATAGACCTTTCCTTTCTTTGCGGAACTTGACAGACAAAAAAGCCACTCTCAAAAGAGTGGCTCATTTGCCAATAAACTCAGATGCTGCGAACGACCTTGCCGGAACGGAGGCACCGCGTGCACACATTCATGGCCTGCGTTCTGCCATCGATGATGACATGTACCCGCTGTACGTTGGGCGCCCAGCTGCGCTTGGTCCTACGCTTAGAGTGGCTTACCAGATTACCGGACATGACACCCTTGTTGCAGACTTCACAAAACTTACCCATCCAAGTCCACCTCCTTTGCAGAAATCGAACAGAACTATCTTACCACAGGCTTTCGCTAAATGCAAGGATTTTTTAGGATAAATCAAAAAAAGAATTTTGCCGCAGGGCTTCATAAAGTACAATGGCCGCCGCATTGCTCAGGTTCAGGGAGCGCTGCTCTTTTCCCATAGGGATGCGGATGGCAGAATCCGCATGGGCTTCCAGGATCTTTGGCCCCAGCCCTGCCGTCTCTTTGCCAAAGACCAGAAAGTCTCCGTCTCTGTATGCCACATCGCTGTAGCGCCGCTCTGCATGGGTGGAGGTATAAAAGAATCGCCCCTGAGGATACTGGGCCCATAGTTCCTCTATACTGTCGTGATAAAAAAGGGTCAGGCTGTGCCAGTAATCCAGACCGGCCCGCTTGAGCTGCCTGTCCTCCACGGAAAACCCAAGAGGACGCACCAAATGCAGCGCCGAACCCGTAACGGCACAGGTACGGGAAATATTGCCGGTATTCTGAGGGATCTCCGGCTCTACCAACACAATATGAAACATATCCGGCTCCTCTGCCCTGCCGGTATCCCCTGCAGAACACTAAAAGTTTACATTAGAATTATACCACCATTTTGGGTCCCATGGTTGAATAAATCAAAAAAAACGTGTACAATGCTGGTATGTATACGAAAAAAGATTCTCAGCAAAAGCAGCAGGAGCTGCAATATACCAGAATGCAGTCCCGCAGCGCTCAAAAAGAGACCTCCTCAAAAAGCGCTTCCCCCAAAGCGCCCCTCAGCGAGGAAGAAAAAGCCCGCAGGGCAGCCAAACGCCGGGCAGCGGCTAAAAAACGGGCCCGGCAGCGGCAGCGCCGGGTGCTGCTGTCTTCTGTTCTTTTTTTCCTTATAGCAGTATCTGCACTGGTATGGTCTATCAGCCTACTGGTCAAAAAACGGGCGCAGGAGGCAGTTCTACTTCCCTCTACCACCTCCTCCGTCAGTCCTTCCATCCATGCTGACGGCAGTACCCCGGCCCCGGGTTCTCAGGTGAAGGATACGGATGTTCTCCCCGCCGGAACCCGGATCAACGGTGTGGCGGTAGGCGGGCAGGCAGCCGCGCAGGTTCGTTCGCTTCTTACCCAGGAGCTGAACAAGACCCTGGACGGCATTGCCATTACATTGCAAAATGATTCCTTTAATTACACCCTGACCAAGGAAGATCTTCAGGCCGCCTATGATATAGAAAGCGCACTGATCTCCGCCATGAAGGGCGGCAGTGTGCAGGCGCCCCTGTCTTATGACGAGACCGCCCTGCGGGAAGTTTTGTATACGCTTAACGACCAGGTGCCCGGCCATGCCACCAACGCTTCCTTTACCATTGAAAAAGAAACCTACTCCGTAGGCGACAAAACCTCCGGGTATAAGGAGTACCAGAAGCCCGGTTTCAAATATACGGAGGGCACTGACGGTATGCAGCTGGACTACGACGGCGTTATGGATCAGGTAGCCGCCGCCCTGAATGCCGGGACGCTGCAGACCACCATCTCTCCGGATGTGACCGTATCCAAGCCTACCGTTACCGTGGCGGATGTGCAGAAGCAAACCACCAAGCTGGCCAGTTTTTCTACGGATTATTACTTTACTACGTCCGGCAGCTCCACCACCGCCGAAGAACTGACCCGCCGCCAGAATCGGGATCACAACATCAGCAAGGCGACCGGGTTTATGAACGTTATCCAGCTGGAACCCGGCGAATCCTTCAGTTTCAACAAGACAACCGGCGAACGCAGCGAAAAGAAAGGCTGGGCTCTGGCGCCCGCCGTATATCGGGGGAGCCACCGTGCAGAACCCGGCGGCGGCGTATGTCAGGTGAGCACCACCATATTCAATGCACTGCTCCGCAGCGGTGTAGATGTCACCAACCACAAGGAGCACTCCCTTCCTTCGGATTATGTAGACAACGGCATGGACGCCACGGTGAATTACGGTTCCATTGACTTCCGGTTCAAAAACAATAAGAGCGGCACTCTGTATGTCTTTGTGTACATTACCAAGTGCAAGAGCTCCAGTCACAAAAAGACCATTAACGTAGAGGTCTACGGTCCGGAAGAACCCGGCGTTACCTATCAGGTAACCTCCACCTGCGTAGAAGAGAATCCGGCGGTAAACCCCACCACCAAGCCTAACAGAAATCAGTACACGGATTATGCTGAGGTCATTCAAAAGGCTTATGATGGTTCCTCCTGGGAGGTAAAGGTCTATAAAGTGCAGAACGGGCAAAAAACCATGGTCTATGATTATGTGGCCACGTACCCCAAGATCGAACAGGTGACCGAAGTCGGTACCAAACCCATCCCCACCGAGAAGCCTACCCCCACGCCCTTTACGCCTACTCCCGCCCCCGACCCGGGCGAAGGCGAACACGACGGCGAATAAATACGGTTCATATGCATCCAGCTCAGGCAGCTGCCTGAGCTGGATCTTTATATCAGAAAACAAATACGCCTCCGTGCGCTGCACATATACGAAGGTGCATTTACAGGAAATTCTATTTACTTTGGCTTCGCCGGCTGAAACTTACAGCAGCGCTATTTTTATCCCTACCACGCCGTACTTTTCCTGCTCGGCTTTTGAATAATATGCATCCATATCGTCCGGCGAAGCGGTATCAATGTCTTTTTCCATATACCCACATTCCAAAAGGGGAAGGTTTTCATACAGGGTCATAAACGAATCAAAAACAAACAGATCCACTACTTTTACCAGAAGCGTTTTGCTGCTGTTTTCGGTATGGATAAATTCAATGACGTCCCCCACATGAAGGTTCCTTCTTTTTTCATCAAACAATCGCAGCTCTATTGTCTTTGTTCCGGCTTCGATCATTTCAAAAGGGGAAGGTGCCAACCGCATTACATGATTCACTTTATTTTCCTCTGCATAGTCTGATTTATCCAACAAAGCCGGTTTTCCGATAGCTTGCAAGCGCTCATCCTCCATACCGGGCTTCGCTATGCTTCCGCATCAAACAGCACCCTGTAGGCGCCCAAAACCTGCCGGCAGGGGATCCTGGCGGCATTTTCCGGCGTCAAAGCCTCCTTTTCATATACATGGATGACTTCAGCAGGGTATGCGATACTTGCCCCATGAGCATCCTTTTCCGCATATTTCCAGGCAAAGCGACAATCGCAAAACTCTTTTCGATTGAGAATGATCGGGGCCTTTTGCAGCCGAATGGGATTTTCCAGAAAAAAGCAGCCGGCGTCGTCCTTTTCTGCCGGGCAACCTCCTTCTATACCTGTACCGGGAAACTGTATTTTCAGAAAATCCGTCTGAAATACTGTTATGCTCCCCTGTTTTGCAAAAGGAACTCCTTTCCAGAAACCTATATTCAACCAGCCTCTTACTCCGTCCCGTTCCACCGGTGTATTAAACTCCACATACCCCTCATTTCCGTTCCGGATCTCGGCGTTGATGCGCAAAACGGGCCGCAGGGATACAAATCCTTCCGGCAGCAAAGCCCGGAGCCTGTCCTGCTCCGCTTCATATGCCATTACAAACTGTTCTATCTGCATTGCTTCTCTCCGGTTATTGCGGCAGGCCGCTCATTCCATATGAAAAAGCCGCTTCCCGTTTTCAAAAAGGATACAGCTCAGAGCCTCCTCCTCCATGTTCCGGAGCTTGGCCAGAGCGGCCCGGACATATATCAGGTTTCCGGGATAGTTCCGGGTACCCCGTAAAGGTTCCGGCGCCATATAGGGGCAGTCCGTTTCCAGAACCAGGCGGTCCAGCGGTACTTTTTGCACCACTTCTTTCAACTTCCGAGCATTTTTGAAGGTCAGTACCCCTCCCACGCCTATATACAGGCCCAGATCCAGGCACTCCCTGGCTGTTTCGTAACTGCCGGAGAAGCAGTGCATGACCCCCTCCAGTCCCTGCCGATGGGCCCGTAAAATATCCATGCAATCCCCGTGGGCATCCCGCACATGAAGGATCACAGGCTTTTTATACGCTGCCGCCATGGAAAGCTGGCCGTCCAGATACTGTTTCTGCATCTCCCGGGGCGGATTGGTCTCCCAGTGATAATCCAGTCCTATCTCTCCTACCGCCAGTATTCCAGGCTGCATCAGGTTCTTTTCCACCTGTTCCAGCGCATCCGGGGCAACATGATACAGTTCCTCCGGGTGCAGACCCAGCGCTCCGTAAGCGAAATCGTTTTCCCGGGTAAAAGCCAGGATGCCGGGAATATCCTTCTCCGTACAGCAGGCCTCCATGACCAGTGAAACGCCCTTCTCCTGCATCTCCCGAAGCACCTGAGGCCGGTCAGCATCAAATTCCCGGGAAAGCAGATGGGCATGGGTATCGAAAATCTGCATAAATCTACCGCCTTTATCGTCAAAGTGGATGGCTCATCGCCACCCACTTTTCTGCAAATGATTTTCAGCGCACGGTGCAACCGTCCGGCAGTTCCGTATAAGGCCCGATAACGCTCAGGTGTTCATCCCCGGCATCGGAAGCCGCCAGAATCATGCCCTTGCTTTCCACCCCGCACATGGTCACCGGCTTCAGATTGGCCACGATGACCACGGTCTTGCCCAAAAGATCCTCCGGCTTATACCACTTTTTAATGCCGGAAGCAATGGTACGCTCCTCATTTCCTACCCGCACGGTGAGCTTCAGGAGTTTTTTGGATTTTTTCACTTCTTCGCAGGCCACGATCCTGGCCAGACGCAGATCCAGCTTCTCAAAATCCTCATAGAGGATCTCGGGCTTGATGGGCGCCTGAGGCTTCTCCTCTGCCGCAGGGGCTTCCGGGGCTTTTTCTTCCGGTGCGGGCTGCACCTGGGGCAGGATCACTTTGGGATCCAGTCTGGCAAAAAGGATCTCGGGCTTGTCGCTGACCTTATTGCCGGAAGGATACAGGCCAAAGGTATTCAGGCTCTCAAAGCTGCGGCTCTGTGCATGCAGCTGCTCCAGGATCTTATCGGCCGTATCCGGCAGGAAAGGTTTCAGCAGGCTTGCGCCCATAGTGATCCCTTCCGTCAGGTTATACAGAACTTCTTTCAGGCGGCTCTGCTTTTCCGGATCCTTGGCCAGGGCCCAGGGAGCGGTCTCGTCCACATACTTGTTGCAGCGCTTGAAGAGGTTGAACAGCTCCGTTAAGGCATCGGCCACACGAAGCTTGTCCATCTTCTCGGTGACCTTTTGGCACTGGGTCAGGATGGTACTCTTAAGCTCCCCATCCACCGGCTCCTCTGCTCCGGTCTTTTCCACCAGTCCGCCAAAGTATTTGTTGCTCATGGCCACGGTACGGTTCACCAGATTTCCCAGCGTGTTGGCCAGATCCCCGTTGGTGCGTTCAATAAGCAGCTCCCAGGTGATGGAACCGTCGTTTTCAAAGGGCATCTCGTGAAGAAGGAAATAGCGCACGGCGTCTACGCCTACCACCTTTACCAGCTCATCGGCATACAGCACGTTGCCCTTGCTCTTGCTCATCTTTCCATCGCCCATAAGCAGCCAGGGGTGGCCGAAAATCTGCTTGGGAAGGGGCAGATCCAGCGCCATAAGAAAGATGGGCCAGTAAAGGGTATGGAAGCGAATGATATCCTTTCCGATCAGATGCAGATCGGCAGGCCAGTAACGCTTGAACTCCTCCGTGCTCTCGCCGCAGGGCTCATAGCCGATGTTGGTGATGTAGTTGGTCAAAGCATCCAGCCACACATAGATCACATGTTTGGGATCGAAGTCCACGGGCACACCCCAGCTGAACGTAGAGCGGGACACACACAGATCCTGCAACCCGGGCAGGAGGAAGTTGTTCATCATCTCGTTTTTTCGGCTTTCGGGCTGGATAAAATCGGGATGCGTACGAATGTATTCAATAAGCCGGGGGGCATACTTGCTCATCTTAAAGAAGTATGCTTCCTCTTTGGCAGGTTCCACCACGCTGCCGCAATCGGGGCAGCGCCCGTTGACCAGCTGAGAGGAGGTGAAAAAGGATTCGCAGGGCTTGCAATACATCCCCTCATATGCGCCCTTATAGATATCTCCCTGCTCATACAGCCGGCGGAAGATCTCCTGCACCTTGCGCTCATGCTCCTTATCCGTGGTGCGGACGAACTTATCGTAGGAGGTATGCATCAGATCCCAGTTGCTGCGGATGACTCCGGCGATCCTGTCTACATACTGCTGGGGCGTTTCCCCTGCTTTCTGCGCCTTTTCTTCGATTTTCTGGCCATGCTCGTCTGTGCCGGTCTGAAAGACCACATCGTAGCCCTCATATCGCTTATAGCGGGCAATGGCATCCGCCAAAACGATTTCATAGGTATTGCCGATGTGCGGCTTGGCGGAAGCATAGGCGATGGCCGTGGTAATAAAGTACGGTTTCTTTTCCATGATATGTATCCTCTCCATTCCCTGTAAATGCCCGGATAAGGGGCCTGTTTTTTCTTGTACTGCAATATATAATTGTAGCAACGGCCAATTTCTTTGTCAATGAAAATCGCCCGGCTCCCGGTCAATAACAAACACCCAGGGCAGCAGGCCTCCGGCCTCCGTGCGGCGAACCTCCCGCAGCTTCAGGCCACGGACATTTTTCAGGCAGGCTTCCAGCAGGCGGTACTCCATGGTATACAGCACCGCAGTGCCCTTTTCCGTCAACAGCATGGGCAGCCGCCGGACAAAGCGCTGATACAGCTCCTTATTGCTCTGATGATTTCCCACCCGGTTGCCGAAGGGCATGTTGCTCAGGATCAGATCAAACCCTTCCCTGCATTCAAAGCGCAGAATGTCCTTGGTAACGAAGGAAGCTTTTGATCCTCCCGCCCGGGCATTTTCCCGGGCCGCTTCCACCGCGCTGCCGCTTTTGTCTACCCCGATAAGGGCCTTGCAGTTCCCCCATTTTTCCCGTTCAAAAAGCAGGGACCCGCTGCCGCAGAAAGGATCCAGCACCCGCGGCTTCCCTACCCGGCCCAGCCCCATAGCATACCGGGACAAGCAGGCTGCCAGTGCCGGATGCATGGAAGCCGGCAGGGAACGCACCCGCCATGGATAGCGGGCATCCACACCGTTGCACAGCTTCCAGTAAAGGTCTGCTGTATCCATATGACAGTCTACCCGCAGTTCCCAGTCGTAGTCCGAGGGGTTGTTCTCTCCCTCCAGGGCATCCGACAGCAGGCGAATGAGTTTGCGCCTGTCCCGGGTAAAGCCCCGCAGCTCTATGCGGTAAGGTGTGGAGGGCATGGGGCCTGCAGCAGTGGCCAGTCTGTCCACCTCCAGAGGCACCTCCCGGGCAATGGGCAGCAGCGCTTCCGTCAGGCAGTCTGCCTGATAGAGTATATCCATCCGATCTGTTGTCACCAGAGCAGCCTCTCCCCTTTCCTCCGGGGCAAAGCCAAGAGCCCTGAGCTCGCTGATCAGGCAGAACAAAAAGCCCTGAGGGGCAAAACACAGCACCTCCCGAGGCTGATCCAGCCGGTCAATGGGCTTCCGTTCCCGCTTTTCAAAGGTTTGCAGTGCCTTCTGACGGGCCAGAGCTATTTCGGCCACATGCTTGTCCATAGCCTCTCCCGTAGAAACAGGCGGCACATAGGCTCGCAAAGCCGCCTCCTGCCCCAGGCTTCCCAGGGCCAGCAGCAGGCTGGGAATGGCAAAGAAGGTCTCTTCCTGCCGGAGGGCTTCCGCCAGACAGGGGCCATCGGTAATATCTCCCAGGGCTCCCAAAAGCCGGTACGCGTTCTTACGCACTTTGGGCTCCCGGGAACAGGTGCATTCCCGCAGCAGGGTATGCCCTCCCAGAGCCGCCTCTATTTCCCGGCGGCCCTCCTTGCTTTTGGCCAGTGTGCACAGGGCCGACAGAGCCTGTGCGGTCTCCGGGCCCGTTAATTCTTTTACATAGGCGGCGGCCGTCACTTTTCCACCGCCTTAAAGATCAGCTTGAGCACGTTCTCCGTACCGTTGGCATTGGGGTAGGCCTTCATGGCTTCGGCAAAATCCTCCCGTTCCCGGTACAGCTTTTCCAGCAGTTCCTGCAGACGCTTCGGCGTCATCTTCTCCTGATCCAGATACAGCGCAAAGCCCCGTTTTTCAAAATACTGGGCGTTCAGGATCTGATCCCCACGGCTGGCACTTAGAGGAAGGGGTACCAGCAATGCGGGCTTTTGCAGGGCCAGAAACTCAAAAACGGCATTGGCCCCCGCCCGGGACAGCAGAATATCCGCCGCCGCAAACAGATCCGGCAGTTCCTTATCTATATATTCAAACTGTACATAGCCCGGCTGAGCGGCTTTGGGATCCAGTTTCCCCTTGCCGCACAGGTGGATCACATCAAATTCCGGCAGCAGCAAAGGCAGCGCCGCCCGAAGCCCTTCGTTAAGAGCCTGCGCCCCGGAGGACCCGCCCATGACCAGCAATACGGGCTTTTTCCCTTCCAGCCCGGCAAAAGACAAGCCTTTTTGCTTATCCCCCTGCAAAAGAGAATCCCGCACGGGGGTACCGGTGCAAACACCCTTGCCCTGCGGCACATACTCCAATGTATCCTCAAAGGTCACGCAGATCCTGTCGGCATACCGGGCAGCCAGCTTATTAGCCAGCCCCGGGGTATAGTCGCTCTCATGGCACAGCACAGGGCAAAGCCCTCTGGCCGCTGCCGCTACGGGAACGCTCACATAGCCCCCCTTGCTGAAAAGCACATCGGGATGGGTCTCCTTCAGGATCCGGCGGGCCTGACAATAGCCCTTAAGCACCCGAAAGGGATCGGTAAAGTTTTTCCAGGAGAAATACCGCCGCAGCTTTCCCCAGGCTATGGCGTGATACGTCACATAAGGCAGCGGCTCGATGAGCTGCCGCTCTATGCCCTCCTTGGTGCCGATATAGTGGATGTTCCATTCCTTTTTGTCCAGCTTATCCATCAGCGCCAGGTTGGGGGTCACATGGCCCGCCGTGCCGCCGCCGGTAAAGACTATGGTGTTCATTTTCCCTCTCCTCATTCACAGGGGGCTCCCGATGCCGGAGGCCCCCGCTTTTATGTTTTTTGTATCTTATGCGCCAACGTTCCCCAGGGTGATGCCGGCGGTCATAATATCCTCTGTCACCGGCTCCTCCGTAAGGGTGTCATCCTTGAGCAGTGCCTGGGCGATCTGGAACTTCATCTGCGTCCACTCGCTGACCTGTTTGGTCATATCCACTTCCAGCATGACCAGCACCAAACGCTCTTCACTGTCTTTCAGCTCCGTTCCATCCAGTTTGGCGCTGCGGTAGGCCACGAACCATGCGATCTCTTTGTTGGCTTCCTTGGCGTTTTGGGCCTTGTCCAACTCGGCCGTTCCGGTCTTGCCCGCACACAGATAGGTACGCCGCACCCCCAGGAAGCGGCCGGTTCCAAAGCCGTCATATCCCTTTCCCATGGAGCGGGGCAGGGCTACCACGCCTTCCAGCATATCATTGATGGTGGCGGCAGTAGAAGGTGCGCAGATGGTCTTCCACACCTCCGTTTCGTGCTGAGAGACCAGATTGTATTCCGTATTCTCCTGCTGCCAGGTGCTCTCTATCACATAAGGCCTGCAGGCCTGCCCCTGATTATGGAAGGCCCCGATGTAGGCCGCCAGCTGCAGAGGCGTCAGCAGCAGCTCGCCCTGGCCATACCCCGTCATGGCCAGCAGATCATAGGATTCATCGCTGCTTTCGTTTTTGATCTGGGATTTCTGGGTGGGCAGGTCAAAGGGAACGCTCTCCCCCATACCCATGACCGTCAGGTATTTCTTGAAGGTATCCCAGCCGATCTTCATGGCACAGTAGGCAAAGTAGATATTGTCCGACTGGATCATGCAGTTTTTCATGTTCATGGGGCCCCGCCGGTTGGTGCTGTAAGTACGGGTAACCTTGGTGACCCCCGTATAGGCCATGGTGGGGCTTTTGGAAGGATTCCAGATCACATCGTCTCCCCGCAGATGTTCTTCATCCTCCGGGAAAGCATCCTCCGTAGTCATGGTGCCGGATTCCAGCGTGGTAATGGCCGTCAGGGGCTTGAAAGTGGATCCCGGGGGATACAGGCCCTGAATGATCCGGTTGAACAGCGGCTCCTGCGGGTCTTTGGACATGGCCGACCAGTCATCATCCGTCAGATCGCCCCGGGAGAAGGCATTAGGATCATATCCCGGGAAGGAGACCATGGCCTGTACGGCGCCGGTCTTGGGATTCATCACCAGCACGGCGCCGGTATAATCGTCCGTATACACAATGTTGTTGATGACCTGCTCCGTCCGCTGCTGCAGATTGATGTCTATGGACAGGTGCAGATCCTGGCCGTTTTTGGCCGGGATGTTATAAAGAACCTGCTTGGCGCTTCCTCTGGCCCCCTGGATGTAGGCAAAGCTGCCCTTTTCGCCCCGAAGGATATTCTCATAATGCTTTTCCAAACCCGCATAGCCCAGCCAGCTGTCACCATCGTAAAAAGGATCGTTGAGCCATTCTTCGTTCTTTTCCCCGGTTTTATCGTCATATTCATACAGATACTCCTTCTGAATGACGCCGGCATAGCCCAACAGGTGGCACAGGCTTTTCCCATAGGGATAAGAACGGACGGTACCGTAGTTTTTGGTATCCACGCCGATACCCTCTATGGCTGTGAGCTTTGCTTCCAGTTCATCGGTGAGCTCATCGGGATACAGGGTGGCGATCTTACAAAAGTCCTGATAGGTGCGGGCAAAGGCATTACGCACATCCGCTTCCGTCAGCCCCAGTTCCGGGATGGAGGCAAGCTGCTGCTCAAAGGGCAGATACCAGCTTTTTTCTTCCAGCTGGGCAGGGGTCAGATCTTCATCGTTGGCCTTAAACAGCGTTTTCACATCCGTGACCGCTTTATTGTCTCCCGCCAGCTGGATGCGGCTGGGCAGGCAGTAAACGGTAACGCAGTTGATATTGCTGGCCAGCAGATTGCCGTTGCAGTCAAAGATCTCACCCCGGCGGGGATAATTGATGCCGGAAAGCATCTTATCGCCCCATTCCATGGTGGGGAAGATCAGTGCCGGGCTCCACTGCACATACCATCCCTCCCGGTATTCGGAGGTAATGGTAAAGCGGTAAGTCAGGTTTCCCGCCAGCTCCGTATAATAGGTCATGTCATAATCGGCCGAAGCAGTGATGGTGCCCCCGGCTGTGCTGACCACGTTGTAAGCCACATCCGTCAGACCCATGGCATCAAAGATACTGGTGTACTTCTCTTTGAATTCCGCCAGAGAGACCTTGTTGGTTCCGGAAGGGGTCTTTTCCCCGGTATTGTTTTGGATCTCCGGGTCAATGAGCGCATACGCCCCCTCAAAGTCCTTCATGGCCAGCAGCTGCACAAATTGCAGGCAGACCACGGTACCGTCCCCCCTGCTGCCGGAACAGCCGGGAAGAACGCCGGAAAGCAGCAGCACCAAAGCCAGAAGCACAATGCCCTTCCGCTTCCATGCGCCAATATGTGGGGAGCGCCCGGCCCCCTCTGTTTGTTTATACGTATACATACTGTCATTATAGCAGAATCCCCCGGTTTTGCACCCCCATAGAAAATAATTTGCAAAAAGTATGCTTTTTTGCTTCTGTTCGAGCATACCCATGGGTATGGATATTCTGTTTGTGGGACTGCTGCTGGCAGGTATTTTGTGGACGCTGCTTACCCAGGGCGGAGAAGCAGCCATGGCTGCCCTTTTGCAGGGAGGCAGCGAAGCCGTAACTCTTTGCTTGAAAATGTGGGGCGGTTATATGTTCTGGCTGGGGCTTATGGAGGTAGGCAGCCGGGCGGGACTTATGGAAGGTCTTTCCCGGCTTCTGGCCCCCGTCATTAAAAAGCTTTTTCCTCGGGCAGGGAAGGCCGCCCCCGCCATCACCATGAATCTGGCCGCCAATATTTTGGGCATGGGCAATGCCGCTACCCCCTTTGGTCTGGAAGCCATGGAGCTGATGGAGCAGGAAAACCCCGTTCCCGGCACCGCTACTCATGAAATGTGCGCCCTGCTGATCCTTAACGCCGCCTGTCTGGAGCTGCTGCCCACCGGTCAGCTGGCCATGCGTCAGGCCTACAGCAGCCTGCACCCTGCCTCCGTATGGCTGCCTACGCTCCTTTCCTCTGCCTGCGCCACGGGAGCGGCCATACTTCTGTGCCTGTTGTTGGGGAGGAAAAAAGCATGAGTTCTGCCCTGTTGCCGCTGCTTATTATGGCGCTGCTTTTGTGGGCGCTGTATAAAAAGGTTCCTGTATTCTCTGCCTTTTTGGAAGGCGCCGCCAAAAGCCTTCCTCTGTTGGGCCGCATCCTACCCTCTATGGCCGCCATGCTTACGGCCATCTCTCTTATACGCAGCTGCGGAGCCTTAGATGCTTTTTGCACCTGGGTTGCGCCCCTGTGCGGCAAAGTGGGGCTGGACAGCCGTCTGCTGCCCCTGTTGCTGCTGCGGCCTCTCTCCGGCAGTGCGGCGGCGGGCATGACGGCGGAGCTGTATGAAGCTTTTGGGCCGGATTCGCTGGTGGGGCATCTGGCGGGGGTGCTCATGGGCTCTACGGAAACCATCTTTTACACGCTGGGACTGTACTTCGGCGCAGCGGGCATAAGACGCTCCCGGTATACTCTGCCGGCCGCCCTGCTCTGCATGCTCATTGCGGCTTTATCCGGTTTGTTTTTCGGCACGCTCCTGTACTGAATGTTTCATTCTTGTTTCATTCTGAACTATTCCCTTATAAAAATGAACATATTTCAGATTGACAGTCTGCATTCCTCATGGTATCATGGACAATAAATAATATATTATCTGCATTTTGAACTGTTTTTTCTTTATGGGAGGTTAAAAATGAACGCAAAAGTCTTTTCGGATAAACTTCGGCAGGCCATGGAACAGCGGGGACTCACACAGGCGGAGCTGATCCGCCTGGCTGACAGCCGGGGGCTGAAGTTAGGCAAAAGCCAGGTAAGCCAGTACCTTTCCGGAAAGACACTTCCCCGCAAAGGCGTGCTGGAAGGTCTGGCGGGAGTACTGGGCACCCATCCCGCCTATTTTCTGGGACAGGTGGAGCTGGATCCACCCGCTCCGGCAGTTCCCCTTTCCCGCGAACAAAAGGAAGAGGAGCCGTCTTATTCCTTCAGCAAATCCCGCAAGCTGGAGCATGTGCTCTATGACGTCCGGGGACCCGTGCTGGACGAAGCCACCCGCATGGAGCAGGCAGGCACCCATATTCTCAAACTGAACATCGGCAATCCCGCTCCCTTCGGGTTCCGTGCGCCGGATGAAGTGATCTATGACATGGGGCAGCAGCTTACCCAATGCGAAGGCTATTCCGATTCCCGCGGGCTGTTTTCTGCCCGGAAGGCCATTATGCAGTACGCCCAGCTTAAAGGGATCCCAGGGGTAGAGATACAGGATATCTATACGGGCAACGGCGTCAGCGAACTGATCAACCTGAGTCTGTCTGCCCTGCTGGACGCCGGAGACGAAGTGCTGATCCCCGCTCCGGACTATCCCTTGTGGACAGCTTGTGTAACTTTGGCGGGGGGCACTGCCGTACACTATATCTGCGATGAAAGCGCCGACTGGTACCCGGATATAGAGGATATCCGCCGGAAGATCACTAACCGGACCAAAGCCATCGTTGTCATTAACCCCAACAATCCCACAGGCGCCCTGTATCCCAGGGAACTGCTGGAGCAGATCGCCGAACTGGCCCGGCTGCATCACCTGATCCTCTTTTCTGACGAGATCTATGATCGTTTGGTCATGGACGGGGAAAAGCATGTATCCATCGCTTCCCTGGTTCCGGATGTGTTCTGCGTGACCTTCAGCGGGCTTTCCAAGTCCCATATGATAGCGGGTTTCCGCATTGGCTGGATGATCCTCAGCGGCCGCAAAAGTGTGGCCAAAGATTATATAGAGGGAATCAACATGCTCTCCAATATGCGGCTGTGCTCCAACGTACCGGCTCAGTCCATCGTTCAAACGGCGTTGGGCGGGTATCAAAGCGTGGAGCGGTATCTGGAACCGGGCGGACGCATCTATGAACAGCGGGAATATATATACCGGGCGCTGAACGATATCCCCGGGCTCAGTGCCGTGAAACCCAAGGCCGCCTTTTATATCTTCCCCAAGCTGGATGCAAAGAAGTTCAATATAATGGACGATGAGCGCTTTGCCTTGGATCTGCTTCGGGAAAAGAAGATCCTTATCGTGCATGGCAGCGGCTTCAACTGGATCCACCCGGACCATTTTCGTGTGGTCTACCTGCCCCGCATGGAAGTGCTGGAAGAAGCGGCCGTTTCCCTGCGTGACTTTTTAAGCATCTACCGTCAGTAACCCCGCAGATCACCCCTGTCAATTTTATCCCTATATGCTCAAAACGCCTTAAAAGACGAACCGGTGCAGCTATACAAAAAGCCTTCTGCCCGAAATCGCCTCTTTAAGGCGTTTTTATGCTGCGGCGGCACCCACTTATTGTGCCCGTGTGCACATCAGGATCGGTTCTGCCCGCACAGTTTCCTGGAAAGCAACTCTGCTGCCCAGCGATACAGCAACAGCAACCCTGCGCCGAGGAATATGCCGCCCACAATATCCGTGAGCCAGTGAACACCTGAAAAAAGTCTGCCCGTTACCATAAAGCCGGTAAACAGATCCACCGCCCACAACAGATTTTTCTGCAGCCGGGGTCTGCGGATGCGTCGTTTCAGCTGCATACGGGCCGTACCCATAACGCACAGGGTCAGCAACGTGGTGGAAGAAGGATAGGATGCCTCTAAAATCCCCTGGATGTGTACGGGCCGGTAGTTGAGAGCCAGCTTTTCAAACAGCAGATACATCCCGATAACGAGCAGATAAAAGGCCCCCAGCGCCAGTATGTCCGGATCTACCAGCTGCAAACGCTTCCGCTGCAGCAGCTGTTTCAGGCCCAGCAGCCCAAAGGCAAAGCCAACGGCTACAGGGAACAGCCCCAGCCAGTCCGTAATGACATACAACGCCATATGTACCCCTGTAAATTGGTGAAAGGCGCCGTTCAGCGCCGCAAAGCCCACGGCGGACCCTTCCGGCCCTATGGGCCGCACGTCCACATAGCAGATCGCCGCCGTCCACAACATAAAAGCAGCCAATGCACCCAGCGCCTGAAAAAAAGTTGTTTGTTCCATGTGACGATTCATGTTTCTTTCCTCCTCCATGTATGGCAGATGTCTCCTACAGTCTGCCAGCAGGGAGCGAAAAAGAAAAGAAACCTGTCGTCACGGCAGGGATACGAAACGTATCAGGAGCGTTTCATCAACAAAAGCACCTTGATCAGCAGAAAAACCAGAGTAAAAGCGCCTGCATAAGGCTGGCGGCCTGCCATAAACAGCAGCGTCCCGGCGGCACTCAAGGCAAGAGACCCCCTGTCCTTCCATCGCTGCCAGAAAGAGAAGGCACTGTTTTGCAGGGTCAGAAGCAATATTCCCCAAAGCAGTGAGACGGCGATCAGCGCAAAAAAGGCGGCCCGCATATAAAGAGATGTTCCCTGCAGGACAAGCAGCGAAACGCTCCTCACTGCGTCTTCCGTCCTTTCTCCAAAGACAGGGAGAAAGAGCAGCAGCACTCCGCTTATATCCAATAAGCCAAAAACCAGACTGCAGGTGCGGCTCTGCGCCTGCCTGCCGTCTTCCTCTGCAATGGCCAGCACCGTATCGCAGGAAAGCAGAGAATCCAGGGATACGGAAAAGTATTTGGCAATGGCTTTAAGCGAATCGATCCCCGGATATCCCCGGCGGATTCCCACTTGGAAACAGCCGCCCGGGAAACAAACAGCTGTTCCGCCAGTTCTGCCTGCGTGAGTCCCCGTTCTTTTCTGAGCAGCTGCAGTTTTTCCCCGAATTCCATAAGCGCCTCTCCTTCCTTTTGATGTATCATGGTAGCATAAAATCGTAAAAAATGCCACTCTTGCCTTTGCAGGCAAGTAAAGGCAGGAGTTTTGTATGCCGACCGCGCAGCCAAAATTCCGTTCATGTCTATTTATTTGTACGGAATTTCGTTTTTGTGCCTCTGTTCAAGCTGAATACCCATATTTTGTACACCTGCAGCAAAACAAACGGAATATTGGTATACAACGCTGTATCCTGAAAAAACGGCAGCATGGACTATCTGTATAGTCCATGCTGCCCCATGCAATTCGATTTGCGGATACCCCTTTTCCGTCTTTATTGCGCCACGGTAAACAGGGCATAAAAGTATCCCTTCTTTTCCATCAGTTCGTCAAAGGTTCCGGTTTCGGCAATACGGCCGTCCTTCAAAACCAGTATCCCGTCATACCGGCGCAAAAGAGATTCCTCCAGTCCGTGAGTCACAATGATCCTGGTCACTCCGGTAAGATCCAGCAGATCGGATGTGACCTGGTGGGCCGTCTGGGCATCCAGCGCCGCAGTGGCTTCGTCCGCCAGCAGGACGGAGGATCTTTTCAGCAGGCTCCGGGCAATGGATATACGCTGTTTCTCTCCGCCGGAAAGATTTTTTCCGTTCTCCCCGCAAATGTAGTTTTCTCCCCGCTCCTGCAGCAGTTCCGTCAGGTGCGCATGGCCCATGGCCTGCTCCAATTCCTCCTGTGGAAAACTGCGGAACATGGTCACATTATCCCGAACGGAAGCATTGAACACAAATACATTCTGCTGTATCACCGACATGAGCCCATACAAAGACTCCGGCGACAGGTCCCTTACCTCCCGCCCGTCCATAAGGATCTTCCCTTCATAGGCCGCTCCCGCACCCATGAGCAGGTTCAGCAGGGTGGATTTCCCGCTGCCGCTGCCTCCCACAAGCGCATAGGCTTTTCCGGCTTCAAACCGAGCGGACAGGGAATGGAGCACCTGCTTCTGCCCGTCATAGCTGAAGGAAACGCCCTCCAGCCGTATCTCCCGTTCCAATACAGGCAGATTCTCTCCGCCCTTTGGCGCCGGATCCTTTTCCAGCGCCTCCGCCAGTTTTTCTATCAGTCCCATGGCCGCCTTACGGCCTGCCAGCAGGGCGGGCAGTTCCGCCACCGGATCGATCATAAAATTCATCAGGTTTACAAACAGGATCACCGTACCCGCCGTAAGCCCGCTTCCCGTAAGCGCCAGATAAGCGCCTGCCAGAAATACCCCCAACTGGGCCACGATCCCTGTAACACCGCCGATCATGCCCACCAGGATCTTGAGCCGCCGCTTACTGAACTTTTCTTCCTCCAGCGCCCGGTTGTTCTGCGCAAACAGCCGAAAGATCTCCCGCTCCGCTTTGAAGGTTTTGACCACCGCAAAGCCGCTGAGGCAATCCGTCAGAGCGGCGGTAAAGTTCCGGTTCTGGTCTGAAACGCGCCGTTCCGCTCCCTGCAGGCGGCTCCCGGTCAATAGGGATGCCAGCAGCGGCAGCACCGTCACTCCTACGGCAATGGCCGTCATCAGGGGCGAATACCAGAGCATCATGCCCAAAGCACCCGCAAAGGTCACTGTCTTGGTAATGATGGACAGCTGCTGGGAAAGATACTCTGCCTCTATGCTCCCTGCATCGTTGGTCAGGGCCGAAAGATAGGCTGCCGTACTCTCCTCCCGAAAGGAAGAGATGCTCTTCTGCGTAAGCCGTTCAAAAGCGAACTCTTTATACTGCCGCAGTGCCCGCTCTATAAACCGGGGCTCCGAAGCATACTTCAGTAAAAACAGCAGGATGCAAAGCAGCACAAAGGCTCCGCTTATCTTTGCCAGTGTTTCTACTGACATGGCCCCCGGCACCCCGGACGCCGTATCTATAAGCTGCTGCATGATCCAGGAAACGATCAGATTCAAGGATCCTCCCGCCAGGGCTGCAAATACGGCCAGCGCAAAGGCGGGCAGATTCCCCCTGTAAAACTGTGCCGTTAACTGCTTTTTCAAAGATCTATGCTTCATATGCGCATACCTCCTGCCACAAAGCTGCAAATGTCGGATCCTCCATGGAGGCTACTGCATTTTCCGCACCGTCTTGGGCCGTAAGTCCCAAATCGTCATAGACTCCAGCCTGTTCTCCCGGCATGATGAACCGCAGCGCATCCGGCCGGTATTCCGGGGCTGCATCAAAGATACGCGCCGAAGTTCTGGCCTGGATAAGTGTGCTTCCGGCTTTCTCCTCCGCCCCGGTTTTCCACTGTGCAAAGGCCAGGCAGATCAACAGCACCGCATTGAGTTTATCCAGAAAGCTGATCTTTTCCCCATCCTTCAATCCGGAAAACAGGCTGATGCCCCAGGTGAGCACCAGTTGTGCAGAGGCATAGTCCTTTCGCTTGAGATACAGATTGGTGTATCCCATAACAATACGAACCAGACTGGCAATACTTCGAAGCAGTCCTTCAGAAAGATAAGGCAGCGCCTCCTCCGGGCGATGGCAGTCCCCCGCCAGAATATTCCCTATAAGATCACTGTAAATACCGTTGGCATTGTGTTTTTGCAGCAGCTCTACCGCATCCTGAGGCCGTTTCTGACAAAAGAGGATCCCCGCCATATCTCCGCAAAGGGTGCTGTCGTTAATACGCGGATCCTTATTCTGGGGCAAAAGTTTTCTGGTTCCTTCCAGCAGCTCCATGGCCCGGTGCAGCAGTTGCTTTTCGCCGCTTTCCGTGCCGAAGCACTGGTATATGGCAGCCGCCTGATAAGCTATTTCAAAGGAGTTTGGGTACTTCTTGAGAGCCTTTTCCGCTTCGCCCAGACCTTCCCGGTTCTTTTGGATCCGGAAGTTCTTCAGTCGTTCCACTGTGGCTTCCAGGCGGTTATCCTGCAGTTCATACCCCAGCAGCACATCCACAGAAGTATCGAAGAAAACGGCCAGTTCCATAAGCATGGTCAACTCCGGCAGGGAAAGCCCCGCTTCCCACTTATATACCGCGCCCACCGTGACCCCCAGCACCTCGGCCAGCTGCTCCTGGGTCAGAGCCCGCTGCTTGCGGAAAGTACGGATATTCTGTGCCAGTTGGATAGTCATATGACCGCCCCCTTTTCTTTTACTGCTTTTATTATAACGGATGACAGTCCGAATGAAAACACACTACTCATACCGTCAGGACAATTATTTGTAATACTGATAGTACTGTTTTTTAAGTACAGACGTCCCCATATCCTTTGCTCTGATGACCTTCAACCCCAGGTTGAAGGTCTTTGCCTGATATTGGAGCAAAGGTAACCAATGGTATCCTCCTGCGTGCCCTGTCCAACGGTCGGTTGCTTGTATAAACCGCTTCCTTTCCGTATGCTGAAATCATCAAAGCAGGAAAGGATCCGTTTTATGAAAAAGAAATCTTCCGCAATTCAAAACACCGCTTCCTCTTCTTTAAAAAATGAACTGTTTCGCAAGAACCTTGGGAATCTGGCCGGGAGTATTTTGGGTTTGCTGCTGGATCTTGCGCTGACGCTCTTCCTATCCGTGCTGCTGCAGCTAATCGTAGATTCCATGCTAGACGGCGGGAGCGCTCTCCCCTTTGGGACGCTGTTATGGCTGACGGCAGCGTTATTGGGGCTGCTGCTGCTCTATGGCGGCGTGTGGGGATTTTTTCGTCCCCGGTTCCAGGCCCGGGCCATGGGGCAATATAAGGAAGCCGCCTTTTCCCGGCTGCTGCAAAAGAGTATAGCCGCTTTCTCCCGGGAAGGCACAGCTACATATCTCTCTGCCCTGAGCAACGATGCTGCCATCATTGAAGAAAAATATGTGCGGGGCCTTACCCTGCTGTTCTCCTATATCCTGTATGGAGTAGGGATGTTGGCCACCATGCTGCTGTACAGCCCCCTGCTGACGGCGGCTGCCATAGTCTTCTCCCTGCTGCCCCTGGCGGCGGCCTTTGCCACCGGCGCTCGCATGGCTCCTGCCGAAAAGGCCGTTTCCGATAAAAATGCCGGCTATATGGAAACGCTTCGTGATGCTTTGGCGGGTTTTTCCATAATAAAAAGTTTTAAGGCGGAAAAGCAGATCCTGCGGCAGTACGAAATCAGCAGCCGGGAAGCGGAAGCCGCTAAAGCCCGGCGTATGCGCCTGTCCATCCTTATTTACTGTATCAGTTCCATGGCCAGTATCACCGCCCAGCTGGGTGTATTTATCTTTGGCGCCTGGCTGGCCCATACCGGCAATGCCGTGACCCCCGGTATGGTTATTGCCTTTGGGAACCTGATGGGGCAGATGATGTCCACCATAACCGACTTTCCTGAAACGCTGTCCAACCTCAGAGCAGCCAGAGGCCTGATGCGGAAGCTGGATACCGCTTTAAGTGCGAATCTCCGGGACAAAGGGACGGATATCCCCAAAGTCCCGAACTCCGGGATCACGCTGCGGCAGGTGACCTTTGGCTATGAAGCGGATACCCCTGTTCTTCAAAATATAGATGCAGCCTTTGCATCCGGGAAAAGCTACGCTCTGGTAGGGGCTTCCGGCTCCGGCAAGAGCACCCTGCTGAACCTGCTTATGGGGGCCAGCAGCGATTACACCGGGGATATTCTTTACGATGGCCGGGAGCTGCGCACCGTAAACACCGCTTCCCTTTATGAGCTTGTTTCTCAGATCCAGCAAAATGTGTTTCTTTTCAACAGCTCCATCCGCAGCAATATCACCATGTTCCGGGAATTCCCTCAAGAGGAGGTAGAGCGTGCCATAGAGCTTTCCGGTTTAAGGCCTCTTCTGGAGCAACGGGGCGAGGACTACCATTGTGGAGAGAATGGCTGCGGCCTTTCCGGCGGAGAAAAGCAGCGGATCTCCATTGCCCGCTGCCTGCTGCGCCATTCCCCTGTGCTGTTGATGGATGAAGGTACCGCCGCCCTGGATGCGGAAACAGCCCGCACCGTTACGGAATCCATTTTGGATTTGAAAGGGATGACCCGCATTTTAGTCACTCACAATATGGATGGCGGTATGCTCCGCCGCTGCGATTCCATTCTCTGCCTGAAGAACGGCCGCATTGCTGAGCAGGGTGATTTTGAAACGCTGATGGCCCGGAAGGGGTATTTCTATTCGCTGTTCACCGTCAATCAGTAATGCAATATCCATTTTCCGGAAATACAGGGAAAACTCGGCGCAAATATGCGTACAAACTGTTTCGGAAGTGATAACTTTCCCCCGTTTCCATTGCTTTTTATACGCTTTATGATACCATGAACCCATGAAACGATTGCTTACATCCATAAAACGGCTTTGGGCTGCCTGCTGCATATGCCTGCTGCTGTGTCTGCCCCTTCGTATTTCCTATGGTGAGACTGGCCTAACCCTTTCTTTGCCGCAGGGAGACGGCAGCGTTTATATGCAGCTGCTGGAAGGGCAGGATGTGTTGGCCTTGCCCCTGCGGCTTGCGGGGGATGGGTTGAATGAGACCCTGTTTCTTTGCAGTGCACAGCTGGACATTGGCTATGACGCCGCCCGGCTGACCTACCTGGGCACGGGGGAAACACTTGCGCAAACTTACGGCTGCCAGTACACAGATCCTGCTTCCGGGCAGGAGGAACCCCAGACCTGGGTGGTAAACGGGCAGGAACCGGGAACGGTGCGGCTGGCCTTTGCCAGTGGTTTTCCCTGCCGGACGGAAGAGGATGTTCTGACCCTGTATTTTGCCCTTCAGGAGTCTGCCCTCCCGGGAGATGCTCTGATCTTTTCTATCCAGAATGCAGCTCTGACCTTTGCAGATGCAAAGGGACAGGTTATTTCCGATACGATGCTTTCCACGGCCTCGGGGCCCCTGCTTCTGCCTTCCTCTCCTTCAGCCGTCCCCAGCGTTCAAACGCTTCAAACGGTAGCGGATCCCCTTCCAGCTGCCCGCCCAGCGCCCTTGCGCATTGCTCTGTATATACTTCTGGGGTTGACATTGGTAGGTCTTGCCTGCCTGCTGGCGGCCTTGCTGCTGCACCGCAAACGCTGACCTTGGTTCTTTCCCTGCCTCCGGCACTTCCGGAGGCTTTTTTGTGCTTTTACACTTTACCTGAACGAACTGAACGTACGAAGCTCCATTTAAGCGGCAAGCCCCGCTTTTGTGTCTTTTCCCGATAGGCTTAGCCGCGCCTTGCTTTTCCGTTTGAGCGAACATGTGCCAAAATGCTGCAAAAGTCTATGAAATGCCGCTTTCTCACATAACTGCGGTTCTTGCATACCGTTGACCGTTATATAAACGTTTTCCCACACAGCGCCATCCCGAACCCCTTCCCAGGCATGAAAAAAGAGCCGGAATAACCCGGCTCCCGTGTATGTACGTGCAGACTAACGCTCCTCCCGGAAATAAGGCATACCCAGGCTCTGAGGAGGCTGATCCTCCCGGCGGCGGCGCAGGGATACGGCCACCAGCACGATAACGGTGGCAATATAAGGCAGCATTTTATACAGCTCCTTTACCGCAAAGTTGGCGCCGGTAGGCAGATACAGATACAGAATGTACAATCCCCCGAACAGAATGGAGGACAGCACCCCCACATTGGGCCGCCAGATGGTGAAGATGACCAGTGCAATGGCCAGCCAGCCTCTGTCGCCAAAGGCATCGTTGCTCCACACGCCGCAGGCATAGTCCATAATGTAATATAAGCCGCCCAGACCGGCGATCATGCTGCCCACGCAGGTGGCAACGTATTTATACCTGGTCACGTTGATACCCGCTGCATCCGCCGTTTTGGGGCTTTCGCCTACAGCCCGCAGGTTCAGTCCGATACGGGTGCGCTTGAGTATATAGGAAGTGATCAGCGCAACGATCACCGCCAGATATGCCAGGAATCCGTAGCTGAAGAACAGCTTGCCCACCACGCCCAATTTATCGGCAAAAGGCAGGGAACGGCTGAAATACAGACTGGTAGCGGAAAGAGCAATGGAAGGTATCTCGCTGCCGGTAAGCTTGATAAGAGATCCTCCAAAGAAGTTTCCAAAGCCCACGCCAAAGGTGGTCAGGGCCAGACCCATAACGTTCTGGTTGGCCCGCAGCGTTACGGTCAGGAAGCAGTACAGCAGCCCCATGAGAAAGGATCCCAGCAGGGAGCACAGCATCGGAATACCGATAGCCAGAAAAGCGTTCATATTGGCGGCTCCCGCAGAGTGTTCATAGAAGAAGGCGCCGATAACGCCGCTGATGGCTCCTACATACATGATGCCGGGAATACCCAGATTCAGGTTGCCGGATTTCTCCGTCAGGGTCTCACCGGTGCTGCCGAACAGCAGCGGGATGGACTGGGCTACTGCCCGGGGAAAGAAAGCAAAGAAATCAAAAAACATTGGCTGCGCCCTCCTTCTTTGCAGATTTGCGGAAGTGAATCTGATAGCTGATAAAGAACTCGCTGCCGATGATGAAGAACAGGATGATGCCCGTCAGTATATCGGCAAAGGAGTGGTTCAGGCCAAATTTGGTGGAGATCTCCGAAGCGCCCCTGCCCAGCAGCACCAGCAGGAAGCTGGTAAAGATCATCAAAAACGGGTTGAACTTAGCCAGCCAGCTGACCATTACGGCGGTAAAGCCTCTTCCATCGGCAATGGTGGTGGTCAGAGTATGATCCGTGCCGCCCACCAGCAGCAGACCCGTAATGCCGCAGATGGCTCCGGAAAGAAGCATGGTGCGGACAATTACCTTTTCCACGTGGATGCCCACATACCGGGCGGTGCGCTCGCTTTCGCCCACCACGCTGAGCTCATAGCCGTGCTTGCTGTAGCGCAGATAGATGAACATGAACACGGTAATAGCTGCTACCACCAGCACGTTCAGCAGATATTTGTAGCTCCCGATCTGGGGCAGCCACCCCAGCTGGGTACCCTGATTGATGATCCCGATCTTACCGGCGCCCTTGGGCACTTCCCACACGATGACAAAAAATGCCACCAGCTGGGTCGCAATATAGTTCATCATCAGGGTGAACAGAGTTTCGTTTGTATTCCATTTGGCCTTGAAGAAGCCGGGAATTCCCGCCCATATGGCTCCGGCGGCAATGCTGGAAACCACCATGCACACAATGATCAGCCAGTTTGGAAAGATATCCCGCAGGCAGATCATGCAGGCAGCGCTGGCCAGACCGCCCATAAGGATCTGACCTTCTGCGCCGATATTCCAGAAGCGCATCTTAAAGGCAGGCGTCACCGCCAGGGAAGCGCACAGCAGAATGGCCAGGTTCTGAAACAGTACCCATGCTTTCCGGGGGGTACCGAAACTCCCCTGTAGGATTGCCTTGTATACGGCAATGGGATTTTCACCGGTGAACACCGTGGTAATCAGGGCGCATAGTATCAGCGCCAGTATCAGAGCAATACCACGAATGGCCCAGGCTTTGGGCCAGGGAAGAGCCGCCCGCTTGGTAATATGGATCAGGGGCTCCCGGTTCTTTTTCTTCAGGTTGTTACTCATGGGTCTGTTCACCTCCCAAGCGGGTCATCATCATGCCTACGGTGCGCTTATCTGCCCCGCGGCCCGGCACAATGCCGCTGACTTTTCCGTCGCAAAGCACCAGAATACGGTCTGCCAGCTCCAGCAGCACGTCCAGATCTTCGCCGACAAAGACTACGGCCACGCCCTTCTGCTTCTGCTTATTTACCAGATCGTAGATCACATAGGAGGAGTTGATATCCAGTCCCCGCACCGCATAAGCTGTCAACAGCACCTTGGGGGCCAGCGAGATCTCCCGCCCTACCAATACCTTCTGTACGTTGCCGCCGGAAAGCCGCCGCACGGGTGTGGAGATGCCGGGGGTCACTACTTCCAGCTCCTTGACCACCTGATCCGCCAGGTTGTAAGGTGTCTTGCGGTCGGTAAAAGCGGTCTTTCCCTTACGAAAGGAGCGGAGCATCATGTTGTCTGCCAGGTCCATATTGCCTACCAGCCCCATGCCCAGCCGGTCCTCCGGCACAAAGGAAAGGGTCACGCCCTTTTCTTCTATCTTCAGGGGATCCAGCCCCAGCAGTTCGCTGCTCCGGCCTGCATCATCCACAAACCTGACGCTGCCCTTTTCTGCCGGTTGGAGCCCCGCAATGGCTTCGAGGAGCTCTTTCTGACCGCTGCCGGAAATGCCGGCGATGCCCAGTATCTCTCCGCTGTTGATGGTGAAGGAAACGTCCTTAAGCTTCAGCACTCCGTCCTCACTGCGGACGGTAAGATTTTCCACCTGAATACGAGGCTTGGGATCCACAGGCTCCGGCCGGTCGATATTCAGTGTCACCTGCCTGCCCACCATCATGTTTGTCATCTCCTGGGCGTTGGTGTTTCGTGTGATCAGATCTCCGATAAACTTCCCGTGACGCAGAACTACCACACGATCGCTGATCTCCTCCACCTCGTTGAGTTTATGGGTGATGATGACCACGGCTTTGCCAGCCTTTTTCATGTTCTTCAGGACGGCAAACAGTTTTTCCGTCTCCTGAAGGGTCAGCACGGCGGTAGGCTCATCCAGAATCAGGATATCTGCCCCCCGGTAGAGTACCTTGACGATCTCTACGGTCTGCTTCTGGGAAACGGACATATTATAGATCTTCTGGTTGGGGTCTACCTCAAAGCCATACTGGCTGCAAATCTTTTTGATTTCCTCCGCCACGGCCTTCATGTCCAGCCGCTGCTTTCCGGGAAGACCCAAAATAATGTTTTCTGCCGCCGTCAGCACGTCTACCAGCTTGAAGTGCTGGTGGATCATGCCTATACCCAGGTCGAAAGCATCCTTGGGACTGCCGATGGTAACGGGCTTTCCGTCTACCTCGATCTCCCCGTCGTCAGGAAAATAAATGCCGGAGAGCATATTCATCAGCGTAGTCTTGCCGCTGCCGTTTTCTCCCAGCAGCGCCAGGATCTCTCCCCGGCGGATGTCCAGGTCCACCTTGTCGTTTGCCACGATGGAGCCAAAGACTTTGGTAATGCCCCGCATTTTGACCGCTATGTTCGTTTCCAAGTGCGTCCCCCTGTTTTTCTCCGGATGGCCGGAGGGATTTGGATATGAAAAGGAGTCCCGTCCCATAAGGGCGGGACTCCCCGTCAGCTTAAGATGCTATGCGATTAATACTTCTCGTCCAGCAGGTTGATGCCGTCGATGCGCAGATCGAAGTAAGGTGCGCTGCGGTAGTTGGACTCATCGAAGTAACCGTCATGAATGACCTCGGTGTCCTTTTCATAGGCAGGATCGGTGTCCACGTCGGCCAGGTAGCTGTCCAGCTGCTTGCCGTCTACGGTGAAGGTGGTCACATCGTATACATGGATGGTGCCGTCTTCCAGACCCTTCTTAACTTCTTCCAGCTTTTCTGCGGTGCCCTCAGCGGCTACATTGGTGTTGATGTCGGTAAGGACAACGGAGCCTTCCTTCAGGCCGCCGCACCAGTCATAGGGGATCTCTTCGCCGTTCATGGCTGCCTTGATGGCAAACACGAAGTAGGGAGTCCAATCGATCCGGGAGGATACGATATAAGTGTTGGGGCAGGCAGCTTCGGTAGAGCCGTTATAGGAGACGTTGGGGATACCGGCGGTCTCACAGGCAGTGGGAGCGCCCATGGAGTCGGCATGCTGAGAGATCAGCTTGCAGTCGCGGCCGATCAAAGCCTGAGCGCCTTCCTTCTCGGCGGTCTCGTCATACCAGGAACCGGTGAAGGTTACATCCATGGTGACCGTGGGGCACACGGAGCGGGCGCCCAGGAAGAAAGAGGTGTAGCCGGAAACCACTTCAGCATAGGTGAAGGCACCGATGTAGCCGATCTTGGCTTCTTCTGCGGTGAACTTACCGGCGGAGATCATCTCATTCATCTTGAGACCGGCGGCCACGCCTGCCAGGTAACGGCCCTGATAAATGTGGGCAAAGGCATTGTGGTAGTTGGCGATCTTCTCGGTATGTGCTTTGGTACCGGTGGCATGGCAGAACTGCACGTTGGGGAATTCCTTGGCGGCCTGAATCATGAAGTCCTCATGACCAAAGCTGTCGGCAAAGATGATGTCGCAGCCTTCATCCACCAGCTCGGCGGCGGCGTTGTAGCACTCCTGTCCCTCGGGGACGTTCTTGCGGATAATGACCTGGTCATCGGTAAGCCCCAATTCGGCCTTGGCAGCGTTGGCGGCGTTGATGAAGTTCAGGTCATAGGTGGAGTTTTCGTCATGCAGGAAGATAAAGCCGACTTTAAAATCAGACTTTGCCTCTTCGCCTTTCTTTGCTTCCCCGTCGGCGCAGGCAGCCAGGGCGCATACCATGACCAGGCACAGGAACAGGGCAATCAGTTTCTTCATGAAAATGGTTCCTCCTTATTGTTTTTGTTGCTATCTTTTCATCCTCTTGGATGCTGCAACCGGAAAAGGGGGCCAATCCGAGTATCAATGCTACTTTATTTTAGCATGGCCCCTGGGGTAATTCAACCGGAAAATCAACGTTTTACTTAAAAAATAGGTTTTTATTGTATCATGGTCTTAAGGCGAGATGCAACCTATATTAAATTTTGTTGTGCTAAAGATGTTTTTTGTGGGCGATTCCTCCGTTGCGTTTCTGAGGAAGCGCAGATATACTGTATATACGCACTTTAAGGAGACGCCCATGGATACGCTTTCCCTTCATGCACTATTGAATCTGACACCCGGGCAGGGGCCTGTGGCCCTTTGCGGCAGCGGTGGAAAAACCTCTTTATGCTATGCTCTGGCTCGGGAAGCTCTGGCCGCCGGCAGCAGGACCGCCGTGACCACCACCACCCACATGTTCCGCCCGGATAAATCCTGGCAGGCCTTGTGGCAGGGGACAAAAGCCGAAGAAATACTTGCCATCCTTGAAAGCGGACGTCTGCCTGTCTGCGGTCGTCTGGAAGGGGGCAAATTTACCTTTGGCGGTCAATCGCAATGGCAGACTCTGGTCAGCACCGTCCCCTGCCTGTATGTGGAGGCTGACGGCTCCAGACGGCTGCCGCTGAAATTCCCAAACGATACGGAACCCGTGCTCCTGCCGGAGATCCGTCACATTTTTGTGGTAGCCGGACTAAGCGGGCTGTACCGCCCCGCAGAGCAGGTCTGTCATCGCTGGGCTTTGGCCCGGGAGCGTCTCCCCAAACTGCCGGAAAACATAGATGAGGCCGCCGTTGCCGAATTGCTTTGGGCAGGCTATGGCTCATATCATCCCCAATTTATCCTGAATCAGGCGGATACGCCGGCGCTCCGGCAGGCAGGCGAGCACATTGCCGCACTTCTGCAGGAAAGAGGCGCTGAAGCTGTGTACATCCTTTCTCTGAAGGAGATGGGCCTGCATTATGTTTGAGCAGAAAAGGCGGGATGTTTTTTCCATGAGGGGGACGAGCAGTCATGACAAAACATCCCGCAACAGAAGGGGTAAGTAAGTTAGCAGTTTTCAGTCATTATATCCAGAATTTCCCGGTCGGTTTCCCGCATTCCCAGGCGTGCCATACGGCCCACGGTAACAATGGTGTTATCCACGCCTTTTTTAATAATGCCTTCCCCATCCAGGAACTGATTTTTTCCGTTCAAATACATTTCATAGCCCAGCAGGCCTGCTTCCACAGCCATGGCGATCTTAGCCGCACAGGAGGGTTTAGCTCCATCGCACACCATGCCGGAAAGAATAGCCAGCGTGTTGACCACCGTGTGGGCAATTACTTCCAGCCGGTAACCGTGCATATAGGCAATGCCCGCTGCGGCCCCGCAGCCTGCACTGACAGCTCCGCAAAAAGCAGACAGACGGCCGATGCTGGTCTTTTGGTGAATGGTGATCAGGTCGGACACCAGCAGGGATCTGTACAGCAGATCCTTGTCCGCCTTGAGCTCCTCCGCGTAGGCGATCACAGGCAGGCTGGTCGTCATGCCCTGATTGCCGGAGCCGGAAACGATGACCACAGGCAGCTCACAGCCGCTCATACGGGCATCAGAGCCTGCTGCCGCCATGGCACGGGCCCGAACCCGAATATCGTCTCCCCGCTCCTTCAGCAGCGTACGGCCGATCTGGGCACCCCAGGGGTTCTTCAGGCCTTCCTGCGAGATGGCGCTGTTGTAGGCAATCTGCCTGGACAGCACTTCTTCCACATCCTTGAGATCCACAGAGTCTGCAAACTCCAGGATCTTTTCCACAGATAGCCATTCATAGTGAGGCGCTTCCGCATTGGGCTGCTCTGCCTGCGCCCCGGTGCTCTCCTGGGAGAAGAGGCAAACGCCGTCCTTTTCAATCCGAGTGATGTTGGTATGAAACTCTTCAATGACCACACGGGCGCTGGAATCCCCGGCCTTTACCGTGATGGCAATGTAAAAAACTTTTCCGTTATGAGCGGGCACCACCTGAATGGTGTGTGTATCGCAGTAAACTTTTATCTGCTCTCTGGCCTCAGGGCTCACCCTGGAGATCACCTGAAGCTGCGCATCCGCATCCCCGGCCACAATACCGGCAGAAGCAGCGGCAGGGATACCCCGCATATGCCCCGTATTAGGCACCACCACGCTCTTTACGTTTTTGATAATGTTCCCGCTGGCCTCCACCAGACAGGACTCGGGCAGCGTCCCCAAAACAGCGCGGGCCTTAGCCGCCGCATAGGCAATGGCAATGGGCTCAGTGCAGCCCGTGGCGGGGATCAGCTCTGCTTCCAGAATGCGGATATAGGCAGCGTACAGCGGATCATGCTTTTCCATGGACATATTGGGAGATGCTCCTTTTAAAAATTTTCTCTCTAAAAAATACACAGCAGGAGAGGCAGGCAGGGCCTCTCCTGCTGGTATCAAATGAATTTGGCTACTACTGAATGGACTTACTCGATGCCCAGTACCTTGAAGTTGGCGGCTTCGGCGGTCTGCTTGAGAACGTCGTCAGCAACAGCTTCCTTGAGGGTCACGATGCAGGTGCCGTCCACATGGTTGGCAACGGCTTCTTCTACCTGGGGCAGGGCTTCCATAGCTCTCTTGAGACGGCCTTCGCAACCGCCGCAGTGGATACCTTCGATCTTCATGAGCTTCTTCATAGTTCTTGAATCTCCCTTCTCAGTTCTCTTTTTTGGTTTATATCACAGCGTCAGCTTGTTAGTTGATGCTGTTTACCACGTAACCGCAGGTCTCAATGGCCTTTTTGAGGGTGTCATTGGGAACGTCCTTGCTCAGGGTGACGATAGCGTTGGCTTTCTCGTGGCTGGCTACGCACTCTTCCACACCGGGGATAGCTTCCAGAGCGTTCTTTACGGTGTTCTCGCAGTGACCGCACATAAGTCCGGTGATGCTGATGGTCTTGGTGATGGTCTGGCCAGCGGGAGCGGCCTTGACAGCCTTGTGCTTGCGCTTCTTGTCGTGGCTGGCGTCATTCATCTTGAAGAAGTTAAGACGCAGAGCGTTGGAAACCACGCAGAAGCTGCTCAGACTCATGGCGGCAGCGCCCAGCATGGGGTTCAGCTCGATGCCGGCCCAAATGAAGCATCCGGCGGCCACGGGGATACCGATGGTGTTGTAGAAGAAGGCCCAGAACAGGTTCTCATGGATGTTGCGCAGCGTGGCGCGGCTCAAACGGATGGCAGCGGGTACGTCGGAGAGACGGCTCTTCATGAGCACAACGTCCGCGGCATCGATGGCTACGTCAGTACCGGCGCCGATGGCGATACCGATGTCGGCTCTGGTCAGGGCGGGAGCATCGTTGATACCATCGCCTACCATGGCAACCTTGCCCTTCTTCTTCAGCTCACGCACAACGGCTTCCTTACCGTCGGGCAGAACGCCTGCGATGACTTCGTCCACACCGGCCTGGGCGCCGATGGCTTTGGCGGTACGCTCGTTGTCGCCGGTGAGCATAACAACGTGGATACCCATATTCTGCATTTCCTTAACGGCCTGAGCACTGTCGCTCTTGATAACGTCGGCAACGGCGATGATACCGATAAGGTCATTGTCCTTGGCAAAGAACAAGGGGGTCTTGCCCTGTTCGGCCAGCTTCTCGGATTTCTCCTTCAGGGTGTTGGAAATAGTGCTCTGGGTGCTGATGAACTTGTAGTTGCCGCCGGTGAGCTTGGCGCCCTTCCAGGTGGCGGTCAGGCCGTTGCCGGGGAGAGCCGCAAAGTCGGAAACTTCGTCGGCAACCAGCTTGTCTTCTTCAGCCTTCTGCAGGATAGCACGGGCCAGAGGATGCTCGCTCTTTCTTTCCAGAGCATAGGCCATGGTCAGCAGATCCTTCTCGGAAACGCCGGCAGCGGGGATAATATCGGTGACCTTGGGTTCGCCGGTGGTGATGGTACCGGTCTTATCCAGTGCAACGATATCCATCTTGCCGGTTTCTTCCAGAGATACGGCAGTCTTGAAAAGGATGCCCTTCTTGGCGCCCATGCCGTTGCCTACCATGATGGCCACGGGGGTAGCAAGACCCAGTGCGCAGGGGCAGCTGATGACCAGCACGGAAATACCGCGGGCCAGGGCGAAACCAACGTCCATTTTGCCTTCGTGACCAATGATCAGCCACACGATGGTGGTGACGATGGCGATGCTGATAACGGCAGGTACGAACACGCCGGAAACCTTATCGGCAACCTTGGCGATAGGAGCTTTGGTGGCGGCTGCGTCGCTGACCATCTGGATGATCTGGGAGAGGGTGGTATCCTCGCCGACGCGGGTGGCCTGGCACTTAATGAAGCCGGACTGGTTCAGGGTAGCGGCGGAAACGGTGTCGCCTTCGGCCTTATCCACAGGGATACTTTCGCCGGTAAGAGCGGCTTCGTTTACGGCGCTGTGGCCTTCCAGAACGATACCGTCTACGGGGATATTCTCGCCGGGACGAACCACAAAGATGTCGCCCTTCTGCACCTGATCAATGGAGATCTCCTGCTCCTGACCGTCGCGGATGACCACTGCGGTCTTGGGGGCCAGTTTCATCAAGCTCTTGAGAGCATCGGTGGTCTTGCCCTTGGAGCGTGCTTCCAGCATCTTGCCTACGGTGATGAGGGTCAGGATCATGGCGGCGGACTCGAAGTACAGGCCGTGACCGATCATGTGTGCATGATGGACCATGCCCTTTGCCAGAACCATGGTCATCTCAAAGACCTGCTCGGTGCTGTAAACAAAAGCGGCGGTGGAACCCAGAGCGATCAGGGTATCCATGTTGGGGGAACGATGCCAGAGGCTCTTGAAGCCGTTGATAAAGAACTTCTTGTTGATGACCATGACGATGATGGTGAACAGCATCTCAATGAGAGCGACCATCATGGGGTTGAAAATGACCTCGCCATCCTCTGCGGTAACAGCCATGAAGGAGGGGTAGGGCCAGTTCCACATCTTGACGCCCATGGAGAAGTACATGAGGATGGTCAGGAAGATGACGGACCAGATGAGGCGCTTCTTAAGGAGTGGCGTTTCCTTATCTTTGAGGGCCTCTTCGGCAGCAGCCTGAGAGCTGCTCTGGGACGTGGCGGCGCCCTTTTCGGTGCAGCCATAACCGGCGGCGGTGACCGCGGCGATAACGTCGGCGGGGTTGGCGGTGCCTTCCACACCCATGGAGTTGGTGAGCAAGCTCACGGAGCAGCCGGTGACGCCCTTCACCTTGGTGACGGCCTTCTCAACCCTGGCGCTGCATGCTGCACAGCTCATTCCGGTTACGTTGTATTGCTTCATGATACCTCCCTAATCCGGCATCGGTTTTGAACCGTATGCCAATATTTTTTCCTGTATACCCTCTAGGAGCATCTTGATTATATACCCCGCACGGGTATAGCGTCAACTGGTTTGTAAAACTTTTTTTACTTATTTTTTTACAATTTTTTTGAAATGGGTTTGTGGGGGGGACATACCCCCCCACACAGTATCTTTTCTTTGCTTATTTGAGTGCGATAAGTACCAGCAACCCCAGCAGCAGTCCCAATGCGCCTATACATATGAGGGAAGCCAGTGCTCCCTTTCTGCATACCTTGTAATTACGCATATAGTTATGCTTACGGAACAGATAAGCGGCCAGCAGACCCGGAATGGGCAGCAGGAAGCTAAGCAAGCCGTAGAAGAAGCTGCCTCTGTCGCCGGCAGGCCTGTCCAGAATAACTTCTCTGGAAGTGGTGTCTACGGCAGGGCCTTCTTCCGGTGCTTCTGCATTCACGCCCACGATGAACAGGGTGTGCAGGGGCACGTTCTTTTCCCGCAGGGCTTTGTATGCCTCCAGCTCTTCGGTATTGCCATACACATAATGGTCGTGACCGATAAGGGTGAGCTTGGGAGGATCCGCTTCCGTATAATTGTGCTGAGAGGGATCATAGGTGTTGAGCACCTTGTTCCGTTCCAACCGGGGATCCGGCAGGGGAATGGCGGAGATCAGAGACCGGGTATAGGGGTGCAGCGGGTAGTTGAACAGTTCCTCGCTGGTAGCAATCTCCACGATCTGCCCCTTGTAAATAACGCCGATACGGTCGGAAATATACCGAACGATGGAAAGGTCGTGAGCAATGAACAGGCAGGTAGTGTTTCTTTCCCGTTTGAACTTGTTCAGCAGATTGAGGATCTGAGCGCGGATGGATACATCCAGTGCGGAGATGGGCTCGTCTGCTATGACCAGCTCCGGTTCCATGACCATGGCACGGGCCAGACCTACACGCTGGCGCTGACCGCCGGAGAACTCATGAGGATACCGTGTCAGATGCTCGGGAAGCAGACCCACCTCCTCAATGATCTCTTCCACCTTGCGGACACGATCCGCTTCGTTTTCATACAGATGGAAGTTGTGCAGCCCCTCGGAGATGATCTGATCCACGGTGGCCCGCTCGTTCAGGGAAGTGGCGGGATCCTGGAACACCATCTGGATGTTTCGGATGACCTGCCGATCCAAAGCCTTGGGGATCTTGCCGGAGATGCGCACGCCTTTATAGTAGATAGCGCCCTTTGCACAGGGGTTGGCCCGGATCACAGCCCGGCCAACAGTGGTCTTACCGGAGCCGGATTCCCCTACAAAGGAGAAGGTCTCCCCTTTGTAAATATCAAAGGTCACATCTTTGGCTGCCCGAACCAGGTTGTCGCCCTTACCGAAGTTGATATCCACATGCTGGACGGAAAGGAGGATCTCCTTGCCGTTTTCGGCAATGGGACCGTGCTCGGGGAAGCTATGCGCATGAGTTTTTTTCTTGTTTTCGTTAGCCATAGCGGTTCGTCCTTTATATGTTGAATACTTTTCTCAGGGTTCCGTTGATGCAGCAGATAATCTCCGGCTTCTCCACCTTGGGGGCGCGGGGATCCAGCAACCAGGTCTTGGCGTAATGGGTCTCCGTGACCTTGAACATGGGGGGCTCCTTGAGGGTATCTATCTTCAGGCAGTACGGATTCCGGGGTGCAAAGGCGTCTCCGATGATCCTGTTGTACAGGGAAGGCGGCGTTCCGGCAATGGAATACAGCTCTGCCTGAGGATCGCTGAGCTGCGGCAGAGAGGAAAGCAGCACCCAGGTGTATGGATGGCGGGGATCATAGAATATCTCCTCCACGGTGCCGATCTCTACGATCTGCCCGGCATACAGCACGGCCACCCGGTCTGCCACGTTGGCCACCACACCTAAATCGTGCGTAATGAACACGGTGGTGTAGTGGAATTCCTTCTGCAGATCCTTGATCAGCTGCAGGATCTGTGCCTGAATGGTCACGTCCAGCGCTGTCGTAGGCTCATCGCAGATGAGGATCTTGGGCTGGCAGGACAATGCGATGGCAATAACGATGCGCTGCCGCATACCTCCGGAATACTGGAAGGGATAATCGTCAAACCGGTTTTCGGCATTGGGAATACCTACCTTCTTCATCAGCACGATAGCCCTGCGCCGGGCTTCCGATTCGGAAACGTGCTGGTGCTTGATGATAACGGAGGTGATCTGGTTGCCGATGGTCAAAATCGGGTTCAGGGAGGTCATGGGATCCTGGAAAATGGTGGCGATACGTTCGCCGCGGATATTTGTCCAGTTGCACACGCAGTTATTCTTGGCCAGGTTCAGGTTGGCCGTGCCGCGAATATACTTCCCGTCCTCTTCCAAATACTTGACCCGGAAGATGGCATTTTCAAAAATCTGATTCAGCTGCACATCATTGTTCAGGTCAGCGCCGATCTCCATGGCCTTCTTCAGGGACTTATAGAGCTTATTCAGCAGCTGAGGCCGCTTGTGAGCCGGATAGCGGTTGATGGAAAGATACACCTCTTTAGCCAGGCGCTTGTTTCTTTCCTTGGTCTGCTGAGAGATCTCCCCTGCGCACTCCTTTTCGTACCGGGCCTTAAGTCCCTGCATCCTCTCGTTGTAGCCGCGGTTATAGGCTTCATCGTGAGTGGTTTTTTTCCGGTGATTCTCAATGGTGGCCTTTTTCTTTTCGTCCAGAGCCTTGATCTGCTTATCCAGCGCATCGATCTTCTTGTTCAGTTCCCGGATTTCCGCCCGCTCCTTGCTACTGTCCAGTGTCAGCTTCAGATTGTGGGCTTCGGTACGGTTGAACACCAGCTCCCGCCGCTGCAGTTCAAAGGTCGCAGACTCTTCTTCGCTGAGCGTCAGGCGATCCTGCCGCTCCTTCTCCAGCTGGCGCATTGCCCGGTACATCGGTGCGCCCAGCTCCAGTTTGGAGTACTCATCCAGCTTTCTGCGAGCCTGACGGATGATCACTTCCGCCGCCTTGTTCATGGGGGCACAGATGTTGGTGAGGGAATCGTCATTGAATATGATCTCGCCCTTATCGATAAAGCCGTTGCCGTCCAGCATACCCGCAAAGGTCTTGGTCAACACGGATTTGCCGCAGCCGGATTCGCCTACGATGGCGATGGTTTCATTTTCATAGATATCCAGGGATACGTTGCGGATAGCCGTGAGGATACGGCCGCGCACCCGGAACTTTACGGACAGGTCCTTAATGGACAACAGAACATTTTTTTCTTCCATAGCCGGTTCTCCTTACAGCATGTGGGTCCGGGGATCCGCCGCATCGCCCAGGCTCTGCCCCACCAGGAACAGAACGATGGAAATAAAGGCGGACAGCATGACCGGGCACCAGAATTCCCAGCCCCAGCCGGGGGTGACCATGGCTGCCTGAGAGTTGAAGAGGATCTTACCAAGGGTCATCTCGGAAATACCCAAGCCGATGTAGCTCAGGAAGGCTTCAGAGCCGATGTAACCCGGCAGAGAAGTGGCCGCCATGGTCACGATGAAGGAGATCATGAACGGCAGGATGTTCTTGGTAGCGATCCGCAGTGTAGAGGAACCCAGGCACTTGGAAGCCAGGTTGTAGTCACGGTCCCGGATGATAATGACCTGGGTACGGATGGAATAGGCAATACCGATCCAGCCGGTGATGCACATGGAGAAGATCAAAGTCCAGAAGCTGGGAGAGAACACCATCATCAGCACGGAGGTGACGAAGGTGCCGGGCACCACCACGATAACGTTGCGGATCTCGTTGAGCACCATATCCACTTTCTTGGAAAAGCCCCACACGGCGCCCAGCAGAATACCTATGGTAAAGTTGATCAGGGCGCAGATCAGTGCAATGGAAATAGAGATCCGGGCGCCGTACCACAGGCCGTCAAAGGTGGACTGGCCGGATTCGCCGGTACCAAACAGCCAATGGATGCTGAAGCCGAACTTCTGGAAGGCCTGACCGGGTGTCAGATGCTTGGCCGAAGGATCCATGATGTTGGCATATTTATCGAATCCTGCAAAAGAAGGATAGATAAAGGTGAACACCAGGATGATAGCCAGCATCAGCAGTACCACGATGTTGGACTTTTTATGGAAGAATACCCGACCCACAGATTTCCAGTAGGAATACCTGGGTGCGGTGATCTTTTCCACAGCGGAAGCATCCTGAGGACAGCTGGCAAAGAGCTCTGCGTCTGAAAGACCCGTGTCGCTCAGGTCGATCAGTTTTTCTTTAGTGTCGATCATATGCGCTTACCTCGCTTTGGATGTATAGGAGATACGGGGGTCGATAACGGACATCAGGATATCGCCCAGGATCGAGCCGATAATGGACAGCGTGCCATAGAAGAACGCTACGCCCAGAATAACGGCATTGTCATAGGCGCCGATGGCCTGGATGAGCAGGCCGCCCACGCCGGGGATAGCGTAAATACGCTCCATCATGATGGAACCGGACAGGGCCATGATGATGGTATTGGGAATACCATGAACCGTGGGGATGGCGGCATTCTTGAAGATATGCTTGGTGAAGATCTCTCCCTCCGTAAGACCGCCTGCACGGGCGAACTTAACATAGTCGGAGTTCATCTGATCCACCATGTATCGGCGCATCCACTTCATGGTACCTGCTACGGAAGCGGCCAGGCTGGCCAGTACCGGCGTAACATACATAAGTGCCGACGGGTTATCCAGAGAGAAGATGACCGGCAGGCCGATATTGATGGCAAAGGCCTTGAACATGAAGTAATAGGCCAGAGACGGCACTGCGATCATGAAGATCACATATGCGTTGCCCAGATTATCCACCCAGGTATCCTTCTTCTTAGCCATAAGAATGCCCAGAGGAAGACCGATCAGGTAGGTGAACAAAGATCCCAGAATGCTGATGATAAAGGAGTAGTAGATCTTGGATCTGCTGTCCTTGACCAGATTGGTATTGGTATAATCGTCGTCAAACTGATCGGCATACACCAGGTTCAGTTCTCTGGATCCGGCCATATAGGTAGCGGTGTGCAGATCGTCTGCGCTTTCCGCCACCAACCCGGTGGGATAATAGTTGGTGTGTACCACATAGGTGCCCTGGGACTGGGTCATGGTTTCAAAGGCATCGATGCCCTTGTTTACCGTGAAGGATGTCCCCAGGCGGAGCTTAACGAAGTTCTGGTGTATATACGGGAACTGATCGTTGCAGTACAGCAGGTATTTATGATATGTACCGTTTCCGATGATGGCGGGGGAGAATTTTTCACCGCCGTAAACCGGGTCATAGAAGGTGAAGGTCAGCTTCCGCTCCCCAATATCCTCCTGTACATAGTGAATATTGTCAAAGGTGAGCAGACCGGAGAAGAAGCTTCCCAGCCTTTTAAGAACGGGAGTATTCAAATAAGCAAAAAGTGTCTGTCCGCCGCCGGTAGCGATTCGGCTCTTGTTGGCCATGACCGCATCCAGCCGGCAGATGGTATATCCCTTGGATTCGTAGAGCTTGGTGAACTGATCCACATACTTGCGGACCTCATCGGAATCCTTCTCAGCGGTTCTTCCGATGGTGGCCACGGCGGATTTCTCCTCCTCAGTAATCTCTCCTGCATCTACCAGACCGTTGAGATAGTCATTGTAGGTCACACGGGTCAGATACCCATACTTCTCCCACATGGTATACATGTAGGTGATCTTCTGGTTGTTGGAGAGCTTTACATACTGCTCGTCCTCGGCAAAGATAAGGGTCTTATCCAGCACGAAGAACAGCAGGATGATGATGATACACATGGCGACTACTACCGAGAACAGGCCCCGGAGCAGTCGTTTGAAAAAATACTTCATAGCGCGAACCCCTTTTTGTATGACCGAATGGAGGGAGCGCTCCCTCCATTCGGCTTGTGCGGCTTACGTTGCCGTAAGCTGGAGACCGGTAATTCTTACCAAAGACCCATCCGGGGAGTCAGCCAACCATCGCCGTAAGGCTGGATGCCGTTGAGGTAGCAGATGGGATCGCCGTGATCGGAACCGATGCAGCCCAAACCGCCCATATCGGCATTGTGCTCGGAACCGTTGTTGGTGTTATTGAACACATTCTGGAACTCGGTAACGTTGTTGAGCACCAGCGTATCAAAGCGCACAAGGCCGTCGAAAGCGGATTCGATGCAGGTCTTGAGCACGTAAGCCTGGTTCTGGCCCACTTCATTGTAGGCGGGATAGGGGTAGTCCATGACGATGGGGTTCTCCTTGGAGACCTCGATACCCAGGGTCTTGAGCTCCTCAATGGCCAGCTGCAGTTCAGCCTTGGCCATATCCACATTGTACCAGGCATCCCAGCCATCGGTGGACAGGTTCTTCTCATCCCATACCTTAACGCCTACGTTGTCGGCGTCCAGCTGAGCCTGTACGATAGCGCCGTACCAGGTGCCGGCAGGGAAGGTGGTGGCAGTGCCGTTGATGTCGATGGTCACATCCTCATCCAGCTTTACATAGGTGCCGGGGGTGAGGGTGTTACGCACACTCATCATGGCCAGATCCTCGCCCACGTTCTGGGCCAGGTAAGCGCCGCGGCTGATGGCATGGCCGATAGCACGGCGAAAATGTGCATTCTGCAGAGCAGCGCAGCTGACGGCCTTTTCGGCGTCAGTCTTCTGAGAGGGAGCAGCGCCATCCGCCATGTTGGCGTAGGTCTGGCGATGCAGGTTGAACCAGAACAGGAAGGTAATCCGGCCTACGTCGCCAACATAAGCGTACTTGTCAAAGTCACCCTTCTGCTTGGCCAGCTCCAAACGCTGGGTGTTCAGACCCAGTGTCATGGTGACGCCGTTGATGAAGTCATCATAGGTACGGCTCACGTCGCTGCTGTCGCTGAAAACATACTTAACGCCCTTGAGAGTAGCGTTGGCAGCGTTCCAGTAATTTTCGTTGAGCACGTAGGTGATGGAGTTCTTCTCCGTCATGTTGGTGCAGAGGAACTGGCCGCTGATGGCAATATGGTTCTGATCGGTACCGTAGAGATAGGTGGGCTGGGCCTGAGCCTCAGCAAACTCGGCCTGGCCGAATGCGCCGCCCTGGGAGAGGAAGTAGCTCCGGCACAAAGGCAGGAATGCATGCTTCTGGAGCAGGCTGATAAAGTAGGTGGCAGGCTCCCTCAGGGTGTACTGGAGGGTCAGATCATCCACGGCCTTTACACCAACGGTGCTGAAATCGGTGGTCTCACCGGTGAGGTACTCGGTCATACCGGCAATGAAGTTGTTCAGGTCGTAGCAATCCTGCAGGTCGGCCTGATGCTGTGCGGCGGCCACCCAGTCATCGGCGGTGACATCCGCTATCTTGCGGCCCTGAGAATCGACCCAGATCTGGCCGGGGCGGATCTTGATGGTGTAAACGGTGCCATCCTCGGAGATCTCATAGCTTTCGGCCATACGGGGTTGCATGACGCCCTCTGCATCATAAGCAAAGAGGTAGTCGAAGGTGGGCCCGATAATGCCGGCATCGGTGTTGGTGGATGCAGCAAAGATATCCCAGGTAGTGGGGTTATCCACGAAGGTAGAGGTGTAGGTATCCTGGAAAGTGTAACCCTTCTCGGTGAGATACTCCACGGCCTTCTGGATGTATGTGCCGGTGCCCATGAGCTCATTTCTCAGATCACGGAGGTGATTCTGATCCTCACCGAGAATGATCTCGTTGGTGATGATCATCTGAGACATATCGCTCATATCGCCGCGCCAGGGAGCGTAACCGCCGGAGCAGTATACGATACGGCTCATCTGATAGCCTGCAATGCCGCCATACATGGGGGTGGCAACGCCGCTCTCCAGTACCTTAGCTTCTGCTACTGCCAGCAGCGCATAGCGCTCGGAAACGCTGGAAGCTTCGGTAGCCTTCTGATAATCGGCGTAGAACTCGCCCAGGTTGGCCATATAGATATCCTCGTCGTTGTCATAAACGGCAAAGGTCTTCTTTTCCTCGGCGGGGGTGTCGGTTCCGGCGGGCTCATCCGCGGTGGCGGGAGTGTCGGTTCCGGTTGCGGGGGTCTTGTCGTTTTCGCTGGTTCCGTTGGCCGCAGTGTTTTCTGCGCCCTTGGAGCAAGCTGCAGTTCCGAGAATCATCATCACTGCCAGCAGCAGCGCCACGATTCCCTTGGTCCATCTTACCTTCATGTGTGAGTCCCTTTCTTTTTTCTCTATTTCAGCCCACCGGGGATGGCTCCCCGGTGAGCATGAAAACTGCTTTAGCTTTTAGCGCCAAAAGCCTGCGCTGTTTCTTACCACAGCCCCAGCTTCTGGGTCAGCCTGCCGTCGCCGTAGGGCAGGAGGCCATCCAGATAGCAGATGGGATCGCCGTGGTCGGAACCGATGCAGCCCAGACCGCCCATGTCGGTGTTGTGCTCGGAACCGTTGTTGGTGTTGTTCCCTACGTTGAGGAACTCGGTCACGTTGTTCAGGGGCAGGGCATCAAACCGCACCAGACCGTCAAAGGCGGATTCGATGCAGGTCTTGAGCACGTAGCACTGGTTCTGACCTACCTCGTTGTAGGAGGGGTAGGGGTAATCCATAACGATGGGGTTCTCCTTGGAAACCTCATAGCCGGCTGCCTTTAACTCTTCAATGGCGATCTGCAGCTCTTCCATGGCCTTCGCGGGGTTGTACCAGGCATCCCAACCGTCGTTGGTCAGGTTCTCGGCATCCCAGATCTGCAGGCCGAAGTTGTCGGCGTCCAGCTGGGCCTGTACGATAGCGCCGTACCAGGTCCCCTTGGGGAAGGTGGTGGCGGTGCCGTTGATATCGATGGTCACATCCTCCTCCAGGTTCACATAAGTGCCGGGGGTGATGGAGTTACGCACACTCTGGAGAGACAAATCCTCACCCACATTCTGGCTTACATATGCACCCCGGTCAATAGCATGGCCGATGGCCAGGCGGAAGTGCTTGTTCTGCAAAGCAGCGCAGCTGAGCGCCTTTTCTGCCTCGGTCTTCCGGGAAGCGCCGGCACCATCCGCCATGTTGGCGTAGGTCTGGCGGTGAATATTGAACCAGAACAGGAAGGTGATCCGGCCTACATCGTTGACAAAGGCATACTTTTCAAAATCGCCCTTCTTCTTGGCCAGTTCCAGACGCTGGGTGTTCAGATACATGGAGACTACAGTGCCGTTCATGAAATCGTCATAGGAACGGGATACATCACTGCTATCACTGAAGGTCAGCTTTACAGCCTTCAGATTGGCATTGGAAGCATTCCAGTAGTTCTCGTTAAGCACATAGGTAACGGAATTCTTTTCCGTCATGTTGATGCAGAGGAACTGACCGCAGACAGCAACATGGTTCTGGTCGATACCGTACTGGTAGGAGGGTTTGGACTGAGCTTCGGAGAAGGCATCCAGACCGAAAGCGCCGCCCTGAGAAACAAAGTAACTCCGGCACAGAGGCAGGAACCCAGTCTTCTGGAGCAGACTCATAAAGTAAGTGGCCGGCTCCTTCAGGGTGTACTGGAGAGTCAGATCATCCAGTGCCTTTACGCCTACGGTGGAGAAATCGGTGGTCTCGCCGGTAACATAGGCGGTCATCCCTTCGATGTAATTGTTCAGGTCGTAGCAATCCTGCAGGTCGGCCTGGTGCTGGGCGGCCGCCACCCAGTCGTCGGCGGTAACATCTGCAACCTTGCGACCCTGAGAATCCACCCAGATCTGGCCGGGGCGGATCTTCAAGGTGTAAACCTTGCCGTCCTCGGAGATCTCGCAGCTTTCAGCCAGATGGGGCTGAAGCACACCTTCTGCATCATAGGCATACAGATAATCCAGTGTGGGGCTGATTATGCCGGAATCATTAGAGGTGGAAGCGGCAAAGATATCCCAGGTGGTAGGGTTATCTACAAAAGTAGAGGTGTAGGTGTCCCGGAAGGTATATCCCTTCTCGGTGAGGTATTCTACAGCCTTGGTCATGTAAGTGCCAGTACCCACCAGATCGGCGCGGAGCTTTTTCAGGTGTTTATAATCTTCCGCAGTGATGATCTCATTGGTGATTACATACTGGGTCAAATCCGACATGGTGCCGCGCCAGCCGGCATATCCGCCGGAGCAGTATACGATACGGCTCATGTTATAACCGGCCGTGCCGCCATACATGGGGGTGCCTACGCCGCTTTCGATGGCCTTGGCTTCTGCCACGGCCAGCAGGGCATAGCGCTGGGAAACATTCTCCGCAGTGGTGGTGGCCGCCTGGAAGGCTTCATAGAATTCGCCCAGGTTGGCCATGTAGATGTCCTCGTCGTTGTCATACACGGCGAAGGGCTTCTCCTCTGCGGGAGCATCGGTGGTTTCGGGGGTAGTTCCGTCGGGGGTGGTCTTGTTGGCTTCGGTGGTGGTCTGCTTGTCGTTGTCAGCCTTTACCGTAGGTTCAGCGCCCTTGGTGCAGGCTGCGGTTCCGAGAATCATTATCACGGCCAGAAGCAGTGCAGCAATTCTCTTGGTCCATCTTTCCTTCATGTTTGTTCCCCTTTCTTTGTGTTACTTGAACGGCTTACGAGCCGTACGAACCGGGGGAGGCCCCGTTCAGGCTTCCGCCCGGCAGTCCCTTGTTCTTACCACAGCCCCAGGTAGGGAGTCAGCCAGCCGTCCCCGTGGGGAAGCAGCCCTTCCATATAGCAGATGGGGTCACCGTGGTCGGAGCCAAGCGCCCCGGCGCCGCCCATATCCGTGTTCACCTCTGCGCCGCCCTTGGTGTTCAGCGCCACGTTCATCATCTCCGTAACGTTGTTCAGGGGGATCAAATCGCAGCGTACCAGGCCGTCAAAAGCGTTTTCGATGTTCGTTTTCATCACATACGCTTTATTCTTGCCGATTTCATTGTACTCCGTGTAGGGGTAATCGATTATGATGGGCGTCTCCTTGGTGACTTCATAGCCCAGGGTTTTAAGCTCCTCAACAGCCAGCCGGAGCTCCTCCTTGGCCTTCTCCACATTGAGCCAGGCGTCCCAGCCGTCCGTAGTCTTCTTTTCGGCATCCCAGACCTGTATGCCCATGCCATCGGCATCCAGCTGGGCCTGTACGATGGCGCCGTACCAGGTATCCTTGGGGAAGGTGGTGGGGGTGCCGTTGATATCCATGGTGATATCCTCCAGGAGCTTTACATAGGTGCCGGGAGTCAGCGTGTTACGGATGCTCAGGGGAGCAAGCTCCTCGCCTGCGCTCTGGGCAATATTTCTTTCCCGGTCTATGGCATGGCCAATGGCCAGACGGAAGTGCCGGTTCTGCATGGCGGCGCAGCTAAGGGCCTTCTCGGCGTCGGTCTTCCGGGAGGGGGCGGCACCATCCGCCATGTTGGCGTAGGTCTGCCGGTGCAGGTTGAACCAGAGAAGGGAGCTGATCTGCCCCACATCCCCGATATAGGCGTACTTTTGAAAATCTCCCTTCTGCTTGGCCAGCTCCATGCGCTGTTCGTTCATGCCAAAGCTCATTACGTTCCCTTGCATGAAGTCGTAATAGGCCCGGCTTACGTCAAAGTCATCGTTGTAAAGGAAGCTGACCTTCTTCAAATTGGCGTTGGCGGCGTTCCAGTAGTTCTCGTTCAGCACATAGGTAACGGAGTTCTTTTCCGTCATGTTGGTGCAGAGGAACTGTCCGCAGATGGCGATGTGGTTCTGGTCGATGCCGTACTGATAGGTCTCCTTGGCCCGTGCATCTGCAAACTCCGTCAGCCCGAAGGCGCCGCCCTGGGAGAGGAAGTAGCTCCGGCACAGGGGCACGAAGGCGTTGGTCTGGAACAGGCTCATAAAGTAGGGAGCTTTCTCCTTCAGGGTATACTGGAGGGTCAGCTCGTCCAGGGCCTTTACGCCTACCTGGCCAAAATCGGTGATCTCGCCGGAAGCATAATCGACCATGCCCAGAATGTAGTTGTTCATGGTGTAGCTGTTCTGCATATCGGCCTGGTGCTGGGCGGCGGCCACCCAGTCGTCGGCGGTGACGTCCGCTACCTTGCGGCCCTGAGAATCGACCCAGATCTGGCCGGGGCGGATCTTCAGGGTGAATACCCTGCCGCCCTCGCTCATCTGGCAGCTTTCCGCCAGATGGGGCTGCATGGTGCCTTCTGCATCGTAGGCAAAGGGATAATCATAGGTAGGATCGATGATCCGCACCTCGTTGGCGCTGGAAACGGCAAAAATATCCCAGGAGGTTGGCGTAACGGAGAAGGTGTTCTGGAAGGTATCCCGGAAGGTGTAGCCCTTCTCGGTAAGATACTCTATGGCCGTGGCCATATAGGTGCCGGTGCCGGCCAGCTCCTTCTGCAGCTCCACCAGGTGGTTATAATCATCCGTCAGGATAATCTCGTTGGTGATCACGTACTGGCTCAGATCCGACATGGTGCCTCTCCAGGGAGCGTATCCGCCGGAGCCGTACACGATACGGCTCATGTAATAGATGGCGCTGCCGCCGGAGAAGGGCGTCCCTACGCCTGACTCAAGCATCTTTGCTTCTGCTACGGCCAGCAGGGCGTAGCGCTGGGAAATGTTCTCCGCAGCCAGGGCCTGCTGGAGGAATTCATAGAATTCGCCCAGGTTGGCCATGTAGATGTCCTCGTCGTTGTCATACACGGCGAAGGGCTTCTCCTCTGCGGGAGCATCGGTGGTTTCGGGGGTAGTTCCGTCGGGGGTGGTCTTGTTGGCTTCGGTGGTGGTCTGCTTGTCGTTGTCAGCCTTTACCGTAGGTTCAGCGCCCTTGGTGCAGGCTGCGGTTCCGAGAATCATTATCACGGCCAGAAGCAGTGCAGCAATTCTCTTGGTCCATCTTTCCTTCATACTTGCTCCCCTTTCATTGTGTTACTTGAACGGCTTACGGGCCGTTCGAACCAAATCATCATTCCATGAGGGACTTGCCTTTGGTGACCCCGATGCGTCCTGTTCCTCCCTCCAGGCGCTCGCTTGCTCTGTGTATATTTGCTTATATAAAAAAATCCGAGGCAATCGCTGCCATAGTATCGGCGTGTCAGCACATGCCGCTGCTATTGTTGAGGCGGTTACCCCGGCTCTTTATGCCGTAGGAACAGCTGTTCCCGTCTAAGTGCATACTCTGCTTCAGGCCGCAGAAGGGCATACAGATACCGGAAATGTAAGGGATCCATATCCGTTGTCTTTTCATGCCGTAGCCTCCTGCTTTGGATGGGAGCCGCCAGGGCCGCCCGTACCTGTGGAAAAGGTCTTGCCGAGAATGCGTTTATCAGAGAACAATAATTCCGCCGGCTGTGAGTCAGCCGAACGGACTGTATACTTTTGCGAAATAAGATGTAAAAGATGGTATTTCTTGTATAAATACCCTTCTTTTGTATACCCTCACTCCGTATACTTGAGATTTATATTATACCGTAGGCGGGTATTTGTCAACAAGAATCGACGTTTTTGTGAAAAAAATGTAGAGGGTTCTTACAAAGAATTAGTTTTCGGCGGTTTTTGCTTTTCGTCCATAAATCCTACCAAAAAGGTATGCTTTTAAGAAAAAGGCTCTGAATGTCACGGTAAAAATGTGGCAAAATTATGTTATTTCTAATTTTGCATTTTTTCGAGCAAACGTGTTTGTCTATACCGGCCTTGTATAAAGATTCAGTGATAGGGCCATTGTTTCTGCACATACCATTTCTCAGACCGATAAAACCGTGCAGCGATGGCTGAGGGGTACCCCCAAGCCGGTCCGCCTGCCTGCGGAGATATACAAAAAAATCCGAAGCCATTCGGCTTCGGATTTCTGGCTCCCCAGGTAGGACTCGAACCTACAACAACCCGGTTAACAGCCGGGTGCTCTGCCATTGAGCTACTGAGGATCACTTGCTGCATAGAGTATTATAGCTACATGGAAGCCAAAATGCAATAGGCAATTTAAAAAATATCCAACTTTTTTTGCGCTGTTTTTTCGGATCGCAAAACAGCCGCCCTGCTGCAGAGCGGCTGTCTGATCTGTGCTGTTTTAATCAAAGATATGGTATCCCATCAAAAAGTGGGTCTTCCAGTATGTGCTGGTCAGGATGTTGGAACTGGTGATACGCACCTGCCCTGCGCCGGAGCTGGCATCCACCATCTTCCCGCCGCCCAGATAGATACCTACATGGCCGGTAGACATACTGCTGCCCTTGAACACCAGCACATCTCCCTTCTGGGCCTGGCTCATGCTGTCAAAGCGAGTGTATTTGGTGCAGCTGCGCCAGGTGATGGAGGTCATGTACCCCTGCTTCACACCTGCCTGATTCAGGCACCAGTATACAAAGCCGGAGCAGTCGAACTTATTGGGCCCCTTGGCGCCCCGGACATAGGGGCTGCCCACCTTGGACTTTGCGATCTGTATGAATTTATCCAGCTTGGAAGTGCTGGCAGAGGTCGGTTTGGGCGTTTTGGTGGGCTTGGGCGTCTTGGTACCAGGCTTGGGTGTTGCCGTAGCCTTGCCGGGCTTTGCCGTAGCCTTTTTGGTGGGCTTAGGCGTTGCCGTAGCTTTGGGCTTCTTGGCCGAATCGCTCTCCAGGACCTTCAGGGTCTTGGCCCCCACCGTTCCGTCTGCGGTAAGCCCGTTGCGCTTCTGGAAGGCTTCTACGGCGTCTTCCGTTTCAGCGCTGAAATACCCTGTGATCTGGGAAGAATGCTTCAGATACCCCAGCTTGTACAGCCGTTTCTGCACATCCTTTACATCGGAACCCTTCATGCCCAGGCTCAGAGAATAGGCCACGGCATTCTTGGAATCCAGCAGCTCCATGGTCACAACGCCCAGACAACCGTCGGCAATGATGCCGTTTACATTCTGAAAGCTCTTGAGAGCCGCTACGGTCTCATTATCCATCTTCCCTTTTGGGGAATAGGTGGAAGAAAGATACCCCAGCTTGACCAGTTTCTGCTGATATGTCTTGATGGAGTCATTCACATCGCCCTTGCGATAGAAATTGCCCACCACATCTTCATCATACAGCTTCTCCAGAGTCTTGACCCCGGCCTTGCCATCGCCCTTGAGACCGTTGCTGCTCTGAAAATCCTTCAGTGCTTCCAGCGTCTTATCCCCAAAGGTGCCCGTAATACAGTTTTTAGCCAGATAGCCCAGCTCATACAGCCGCTGCTGCACGTCCCGGACATCGTCGCCCTCGTCTCCGTCCTGCATGACGTATTCCTTGGCTGTCTCGCTCATGAGCGCCAGATAGGTGGCTTCCCGCAGCACTCCGTCTGCAGGCAGATCGTTATGCTTCTGGAAGGATGTCAGGGCTTCTTCCGTAATGGAACCGAAATGCTCCGTAGGTTCATCGCTGTCCATATACCCCAGCTCCATAAGCCGAAGCTGCACATCGGCGATGATCGCTCCGTCATCTCCCTTTTTATATGTCTCAGAGAAGGCAACGGGGGTATCCTGCACGGTGTCTGTAACCGCCGCCTGCACCACCGGCTCCTGGCTGGGCAGTGCAGTGGTCTCCGGCACGGGGGTGGGAGAAGGAGACCACTGAACCTCTATGGGCAGATCGGTCTGGGCAGTCTTCTGACTTCCGCCTGAAAGAGCGGCAGACAGCACCAGCCCCACCACCAACAACAGGGAAGCGGCACTGATCCCCAGCCGCAAGGGTTTGCCCAGAGTTTTGAATCTGGCGTTCAAGGCTTTGCAACCCCGCCCCATAGCGGCAAAAAATCGAACTATGGCGTTGCATACCGGAGCAGCCTTGGTACCCTGTATCTTTTCATGGAGCCTGCGGCCCCCGGCGCACAGGCCGTCTCCCAGCTTTTTCCAAAAGGGAACGGTCTTTTTTGCCAGTTGCCCCAGCTTCTTTCCGCAGAAAACGGCGCCCATTCCAAGAGCTCCCAAAAATTTGCGGCTCTTCTTCTTAAAACGGCGGCGTACCTTTTTCCAGTTGATGGATCCGGATGTATGCTTGCTTTTATCGTCGGAACGATTGGTTTCTGCCATGCTCTCCTTTGTCGCTTTCCCGCAGCATGTGCGTATTGATTTCTTATATTTTACTGAATCCCCCCCTTTTTTTCAAGGCGACAAGGCGCCGTGTATGCAAAATCTTCATGACCTAAGTGTTAATATTCTCCGCTTATGCGGGAATTTATGGCAGAATATGGGGAAAGAGGCAGAGGCACTCCCGTCTTTCTCTATAAAAAACAGGTATTTCTTCTCAAATGAAGAAACACCTGTTGCATGCTGTATACCCCTGCTCTCAGCGCTTGTTGGAACGGCGCCAGATCCGCTGGGCTTCCGCATTGCGGATAAGCTCCTCCCGGAAATCCGGATGAGCCAGTTCCACCATGCTTTCCGCCCGCTCCCAGGTGGTTCTGCCCACCAGATTGGCAATGCCGTACTCCGTAACGATATAATAGGCCTGGCTCCGGGGCGTAGTAACGATGTCCCCCCCCAGATGCGGTACGATCCGGGAACGCAGATTCCCCTGCCGGTCCGTATAGGTGGCAGTCATGGCGATAAAGCCCTTACCGCCTTTGCTCCGGGCTGCTCCATCCATAAAGTCCAGCTGGCCGCCTGTGCCGCTGATATGCCGGGTACCGGAGCTTTCCGAAGATACCTGGCCATACAGATCCACGCAGATGCAGTTGTTGATGGCCACCACGTTATCGATACTGCCGATGATGGCCGGATCGTTTACATATTGCAGCGGGCAAGCCATAAGGCCGGGATTGTGATCCAGCCAGTCATACAGCCGCTTGCTGCCGAAGGCCATGCCGAACATACCCTTGTCCCTGTGCAGAGTATTGCATCGGTTGGTGAGCTTCCCTGCCTCAAACAGATCCAGATAGGCGTCAGAGCACAGCTCCGTATGCATGCTCAGGTCTTTTATGCCGCTTTCGCAGAGCATGGTGCCTACGGAATTGGGCAGGCCGCCGATCCCCAGCTGCAGGCAGGCCCCGTCCTGGATGTAAGGCACGATACTGGCGGCGATCTTTTTCTCCACTTCCGTGGGCTTGGGGATGGGCAGTTCATAAATGGGCGGGTGTTCCCCTTCCACAATATAGTCTGCATCGGAGATATGGATCACCTCGTCAAACCCGCCGCAGACCCAGGGCAGATGCTCGTTTACCTCCAGGATCACAATATCCGCCTTGCGCAGGATCCCCCGTGCCACCCCGGTGGCGCAGGAAAGATTGAAATATCCGTTCTTATCCATGGGCGTAACGCTGACCATAGCCACGTTCACTGTTAGAAAATGGGTATAGTAAGGCACTACGTTGCGAAACACCATGGGGATAAAGTTGCACATATCCTTATCGCACAGGGAGCGCTCATAAGCGGAGCAGTGCCAGGAGTTATAGATAAAATGCTCCCGGGCAGGGTCGCACTCCACGATCTCCAGCCGCTGAAACATCAGGTTTCCCCGAACCTTTACGTCCCGCAGCTCGTCCCTGCGGCCTGCCAGAGCCTTATCCAGCAGATAGGGGAAGCCCAGCTGACTGGTATAGTCTACCCAATCCCCGCTTTTTACGCACCGGACGGCTTCCTCCGGGGTGCGCAGTTTGCTCTTGTAAAGCGCAGAATATTCCATACTTTCCCTCCTGTTTTTGTGTGTTTCCAGTATACCATCTCCCCTGCCGCCTTGACAATTCCTCCTGCTATATATATTAAATGCCCTGCCTGTTCATACATGCTCCACAAAAACAGTCCTTCTTTCAGAGCTCCTGTTCGGAATATGAACGCATGCCACAATAAAGAGCGGCAGACATTCATGCAGGATTCTTGCAGGGCCAAAGGAGCCTCTATTGCAAAAATCAGATGAACGCCTGCCGGTTTATGCACTTTTCTATCCTTTCGGCATGGTATTCCCCAGTTGCAGCATCTGCCCCCCGAAGAACACAGCCTCCGCAGGATCATGGGTAATGAGCAAAAGCGTCCTTCTCCGGCAGCAATGCTGTACCAATGCCATGACCCGCTCCCGTGTTTCATTGTCCAATCCCTTAAAGGGTTCATCCATAAGCACCAGTTCTGCCGGATGCAGCAGCGCCCTGGCAATGGCCACGCGCCGCCCCATGCCGCCGCTGAGCTCTTTTACGGGCTTATGTGCCCAGTCTCCCAGTCCCAGAGACCTCAGCAGGGAAAGGATATCTTCCTCTCCCACCCGGTTTCCGGTGACCAGCCAAATATTGGTCAGAGCGGAAAATTCCGGCAGGAGCCGGTTTTCCTGAAATACGGCGCTTATATTTTCGGGCACACCGGATATGCTCCCTGCGGTTGGCCTTTCCAGCCCCATGAGCAGGCGGAAAAGCGTGGTCTTGCCGCAGCCGGACGGGCCCAGAAGCACCGTTGTCTCTCCGGCCGGAAAGCGGGCTGTTACCGGCGACAGAGCCGTTATGTCTCCATAGCGTTTAGTCAGAGCTTTCAAACGGATATCTTCCATTATCTTCCCTCCAGCAGGGCATAAGCCCCTTTCAACAGGCGCAGAAACAGCTTTTCAAAGGTTACGCTTATAAGCACGATAAGCACTGTCCAGGCCAGCAGATCCGCCGTCATAAAGTATACCTTGGCATCATAAAGATGTCCTCCGATGGAATCTGCCGTAACGGCAATAACTTCTGCCGCCACTCCCGCCTTCCAGCACAGCCCCAGCGCCGTGCTGCACCCGGAAAGCACAAAGGGCTTTAAGTGAGGCAGATGGATATACAGCAGCCGCCGTCCGTAGGGCACTCTGTATACCCGCGCCATCTCCAGCAGGGCTTTGTCTGTAGACTTTACTCCCTGAAGCACATTGGAATAAAGTACCGGCAGCACCATAAGGAACGAAATGAATACGGAAAGCTGCCGGGCTTTTAGAAATACCAGGCTCAATATTATAAAGGAAGCTACGGGCACCGTTTTGATGGTGAGCATATATGGCCACAAAAAGAGTTCTGCTCCTTTCCATCGCCCGGCCAGCAGACCCAGCCCTGTACCCAGCACAAAGGCCAGCAAGAATCCCAGCACAATCCGAGAAAAGGTAAACCATACGGCACTCCAGAAGCCGGGTTCCCGCCACAGGGTGGTCAGCCGTACCAGCACTTCCCAGGGAGATGCCAGCAGCAGGCCGGAATCAAGTGCCGTAGCCCCGGCCTGCCAAAGGAGCAGCGCCAGGGCTACGGATATAGCTTTATAAATTTTTTGTTTTTTTTCAGGGAGCATAATAGAAATCATCTCCGGGCAGTGCACCGCCTATGGCCTGCGGCTTCTGCGACAGCAGGATGGAAAGATACGCTTCTGCCGTCTGCCGCATCTCCTCGCCGGTGATGCATACCACATGGCAATAGGGCAGCGCCTTTTGAGCGACGGGAGCCTTGACATTGATGTACTTTTCTACCAGTACGGCGGCTTTTTCCACATTGGCGTTCACATACTCTACGGAAGCTGCCAGCTCCCGCAAAAAGGTCGCTACAGCCTCGGGATGTGCCTGTGCAAAGGCCTTGCGCACAAACACGCCGGAGGTGATCAGCCGGGTACCTTTGCCCAGCTTATCCCACTGCTCCGTAAGATCCAGCGCAATATGCAGATCCTCTATCTTGCTCATGGCCACGGTCACGTAAGGCTGAGGAAGCATGCACATGGCGTTTTCCATAGAAGCAAGCTGCGCCACGATCTCTGCAGGTTCGCTTTTCCATTCCACCTGCACATCCTGCTCCATATTCAGACCGTTCTCTGCCAGCAGGTAGGAAAGCACATACTCCGGAGTGGAGCCCTTGCCGGTGGCATAGATCGTCTTGCCCCGAAGGCTGGCCATATCCGTTACGGTTTCGCCGCCTTTTTCCAGAATATACAGCACACCCAGGGTATTTACGCAGAGCATTTCCACATCCCCCTCCATTTTGCTGTAAAGCACGGATCCCAGGTTGACCGGCACGGAGAGAATGTCCAGCTCGCCCTTAACAAACAGCGGCGTCAGTTCATCGGCCGAACCGGCCAGGGTGAACGCATAGTCGTTCTCTGTTTCTCCGGCTTCGTTATCCTCCAGCAGCTTGACCATGCCCATGGTGGTTGGTCCCGTAAGGCCGCCCAGGCGAACGGTTGTTTTAGATTCAGGTGCAGACGTTTCTGCCGACTCTTCCGCGGGAGCAGTGGCAGGCACTTCCGTCGGTACAGCGGTGGCTTGCGCCTCTTGGGATGCCGGTGGCGTGCAGGCTGCCAGACTCAAAGTCAGAAGCAGGCACAAAAGCAGGGTGATGGTTTTCTTCATAACGCTATAACACAGACCTTTCTTGTATTCTTTTCCCGGTCTCATTATAGATCATTCTTTCTTTCATTTTTGTTGCCATGGCAACGCCGGCTGCTTGCAAAAAAGAGAGACAGAGGCTCCTTACGCTTTTCTGTTTGCGTTGACCTCTGCTGCTTTTCCGCAGGTTGCCGCTTCCGCTCGCTCCTGTTTTTACGAGGAAGCGGTGTGGGGGGCGCTGGGCGGCGGAACGCCGCCGCCCGTCCGCGCAGCGGCCGGGCCTTTGGCGCCTGCGGCGCCAAAGCCAGCGCCCCGCCTTCCGTATACGCACTGCCTCCGTATCACGGCGGCCCATACCTGTGTACAGACCAAGTCCCTTTTGCGCAGAAAAGAGGCTCTTCACAGCCTCTTTCCTTCACGCTTGTACCTTATCAAAGAAACACACCACCCGGGACTGCCCGCCCTTGGTGCAGGTATACAGCACCATGGCATGGCCGCTGCTGCTCACGTCCTCTTCGGATACCGGGTCGTTGGGATCCAGTATGCGGATCTCTGCCAGCACAAACTCCATCCGGTTCCCCGCCATATCCGTAAAGCTGGCCGCTGCGCCCGGCTCCAGTTCCTTCAAATGCCCAAAATGCCGGTCATAATTATGGGCGGCGATGACCAGATCCTCCGTATACAGGCTGCCAAACTGCCTGCACGGGGCAATGCGCAGCTTTTCGTAGTCCCAGTCACTGAGCACCGGCAGCTCCAGCTCCAAAGACGGGATGCGCACATAGCCAATATAGGCATAGCCATCCACCATCACCTCGGGCATGTTTTCCGGCAGTGCCGTGGGAGCCGGGGTGGAGCCATCTTCCGCAGGCAGCGTTTCCGGGGCCGGGGTGCGGGCCGCTTCTGCCTGCCGGATAGCCTCCTGCACCTGCGCAAGACCTTCTTCCGAGGCCTCTCCGGCCGCCTGATCCTCCCTTTGGTTATAGAAAAGCAGGAGCAGCGCCGCACCCAGCAGCGCCGCTCCCACCAATACCAGCAAGATGCCGGCTTTACGCTTTTTCATGCTCGTTCTTCCGCTTCAGCAGCAGCACAACGCCTACTGCCAGGATGCACAGGCCCAGACCGCCGCTCACATACACGGGCCAGTTCAGCTGACCGGTCTGGATCAGCCCCCGGCGGGTGTTGGTTACGGTCACGGTGTTTTCATCCACCTGATACTTGGTCTTGTAACGGGCCAGCGCCTTTTCCTTGACCTCATACTTATAGACCTTATTGGCGGCTTCGTCCTCATAGGGCAGGTCGGTGAACTCATGCTGCCAGTTGTTGGCGGCAGAAAGCTCCACGGTCTCATAGACTTCACCGTCCCGGTACAGGATGATGGTCACGCTGTGGGGGCGATCTTTCTCATAGCCCTTGTCGTTCCAGACCTTCTTGACCAGAATGGTTCTGGGATCCATCTTCCCTTCCAGCGTGAAGAGCCAGTCCACTTCTCCGGCCCGGCCTGCATACTCGTTGCCCAGATCAATGGGCATCTCGATGGTCACCCGCAGCTCCCCGACTTCGCCCTTGCGGTAGGAGCCCAGCTTCACGTTTTCGGTGAGGCCGTCGGTTTCGGCTGCGTGGCCGTCAAAGATGCGGGTCTGTGCCCCGTCCTTCACGTTATCTACGGTCATGTGCAGGTGGCTGAGGAACTCATTCATCTCCGCCACGCTGGGTTCTACAGAAGTCACATCCTCCTGCACGGGCTGGTTGCTCTGCTCATCGTGGAGAATGGCCCGCATATACACGTCCACATAATCATACTCGGTAAGGGTGTTGGCGGCCTGAATGACCACCTCCCGTTTGTCCCCGGGCATAAGGTTGCGGAAGTTCATGCTTTCGCTCTGGGTAAACAGATCCATCTTCTCCGGCAGGGAGCAGCCCAGCAGGGCAGTTCCCAGGAGGAGCAGCAGGGCCGCCAGGGCCAGCTTGGAAAGTCTTTTCTTCATCTTCTTGCCCCTCCTTATTTAGTTACCGGATGTGTACGGTGTAAGCGTACCGTTATTCATGGTATAGCCCCAAGCTTCGCCCATGGCCTTTACAGGCTGGCTCTGGATAGCCGTGGCCAGGATCTCTACATATGTGATTGCTTGTTCTTTAGATCTGCCACCATCTAGAAATCTGCCATTTCCATTGATCGGGGCTTTAAATAGCGCCGGAGTTTCTTCTCCCGGTGCAACGGGTTTCTTGCAGTACCAGTAACCGTCCTTTCCCGGTACCCAGCCATCCGTGTTAATTTCTTTGGTCAAATCCACTTTCCAATCATCTTCTAATGTTTCATAGAGGATGTTCCCCGCTTCGTCTCTGTATGTTACCACATAGGTAGCCCGGATATAGGCATCAGTATTGCCGGTGTTTTGGATGCGAACATTTCTTTTCTGCGTTTCATTGCTATTTACATCTTCCAGCACTTGGCAGGAGACCTTTGCATACTCAAAGGTATTGGTCTGATCTTCGGTTGTATCCGTCAGCCAGGCCAGGGTGGTGCCCACAATGCCCAGCACCAGCACCAGCAGAGCGGCCAGCACCACAAAGGAGCGGTTCCAGCGGATCACTTTTTTAGAGGGCTTGCGGCCCTTGTTCTCTTTAGCCATGAATCATGCCCCCTTTCTCATTGCAAGTATGGTTTGAGATGATTTTGACAGTAAGCATCTCCACCCAGCCACTTGTTATTGATACGACTGTTGGTAATGGTCACAGAGTTGGAACCCGGTTTAAGTACGCCCGTTGCCTCTCGTGCGTTGTACCGCCAGCTCCAGTTGCTGTCTTCGGTGATGGTATAGTGCACTCCCGCCGGGATTCCTTTGATAGTCACAGAGTTTTTGCCCTGAATGGCTACCTTGAAGCGCGTTAGTACAAATTCCTCCGTCCCATAATGTGCCCAAATCTTTACGGTGAAGATAAAGGACTGGTTCTCGTCAATATCCTCTGCGCCGGACTTGGTGATGGTCAGGTCGGCCACGTCGTACTTAAACTTGGCGTAGTAGGTGGCGGCCTCGTAGCCCATGACAGGCTTCTCGGCTGTACCGTAATTCTTGGTCTTGCCGGGGGTCAGCTTGCTGCTGTCCGCAACCCAAGCAGCATTCACAGGCCGCGTGCAGGCTTCGTCCTCATACCAGCCGACAAACTTGAATCCGTCCGCGGCGGTAGGCATGGAACCCTTCACCACACCGGTCGTGACCTTGAGCTGGCTTTCCTGATAGTTATCCAGCGTACCACAGCTTGCAGTCGGGCCGACGACCTCGTACTTGATCTCTACCGTCTGCTCGGTGTAGTAGAAGGTCTTTACGTTCTTGCTGGCAACATTGGCGGGATCCTCAATGGCGATATTGATAGCCTGATTCTCCGCACTCACCAGCGTGTAGCCGGGGATGTCCTTTGCGGTCTGCGTCACCTGTGCCTGATAGCGGGCATTTCCGGTAACGGCATCTGCCAGTTTCTTATCCGTGCCCTGTTCAAGGAACCGGAACTCGTAGGGATACTCGTTGCGGTCATAGTACAGGTTCAGCACAAGACCTGCTGCGGTCAACTCGCCGAAAGCCAGTGCAGGATACCCGTCAACCGGATATGCCGGGCTTGCATTGTAGGTAAACCCGGGAATGGTCAAGCTGCTCTCGGTGTATATTTGTCCGATCACGCCGTTCAGGTTCGTGCTGCTCTGGTACTCGGTGTAGCCGTCGCCCGCTATGTTCTGCGTCCAGTGGATGATCTGCAGGGGGGCGTGCGCCTCGTCCTTTACATACCAGAAGATAATCACATTATTATCTGCGGCCAGCACCAGCTGCTTCTGGTAAGCGTCCGGGGCGTAGCCCGTGATCTGCTTGAAGGTCTCCGTCACGACCGCATCGCTGGTGGTCACAGTCTTGGGATCAGCCAGCTGGGTTTCCGTACCCTTTTCCAGATACTTGACCGTATACGTAACTTCAGTCCTCGCCACATAGATGAAGGTGAATTCGTTTCCGCCCTCAATGTTTATGGTGAGGGAGTGGCTGCTGACCTTGGGGAAATAGCCGGACTGATAGCCCTCGTTCAGCTCCGTACCCGTCTTGGCATTGAAGGTTTTGGTAGTCCCTGCCAACGCACTGCCGGTGGTGGGAGGAGCGATCTCCGTGCCGTTCTCCAGTTTATACTCGACAGTATAGGTCATCAGCGTATTGGAGCTCCACTTGGCGTAGAGGTTCAAGTCACGGTTGACGGGCATGGAGAAGTTGTACGCCTTTTCCTCACCGGTATCGCTGATGTAGAACCAACCAACGAAGGTGTATCCCCCGTTAGTGGGGTCTGCCGGCGTAGGAGTTACCGTTGTGCCGTGAGGAACGTTGTCATAAGTGTGCAGTGCATCATCCCCGCTGACCAGCGCGTCCTTAGTCTGGTATGCCTTGACCGTGTGCGTCTTGGGCGTCCACTTGGCGTAGAGGATCACATCGGAAGCGGGCATAGTCATGGTGCTCAGGTCAGCCTTGGAACCCTCATAGCAGCCAGCCGTGGTGTACCATCCATCGAACACATAGGCGTTCGGCTCAAGGCCGGCAGGATAATCCGGCGTGAAGTTGTAGCCGCTCAGCGGCGCTTCGTACTGCACGCTGCCGCCCTTGCCATCTACATACGCATTGTAGTTGTAGAATTTCAGGTTGTAGCTGTTGCGGGTGTAGTAGAATTTTGCTCCGTTGAAATCATCACCAACCTTGGAACTTCTGTCCGGATTAAAGGTAAATCCGGAAATTTCAATAAACTCTTCTACTGTAACCGTGTATCCGGTGCCTGTAGACTTGTTTTCGTAGAAAAGCTTGTCTTTTCCATCAAGCCCTTCCACATAGTAGTAAGCGGTAGAAGTTCCATAGCCATCCGTATTTGCATAATATATCCTGTTCTCTGTGGGCATAATATCCAGATACGATGTCCACGGGCCGCCTGCACTTTCTTTTTCACTCCAGTTGGATGTACCAGCATCATTGCATTTCTGGTTGAAGGCTTCACGAATATTTGCGCCCCACTTCTTCGTGATGGTTCCGTAGTTGTCATTCTGACTATACGCATCTCTGAAATGCAGTGTGAACTCTACACGATCGTAGTACACATTCAGGATGGTGGTTCCGTCAGCCGCTACCGTTACTTCATCGGAGCGTACCAGCTTCCACAGGTTGGGATTCTCCATAAAGCTGGTGTTGTAGTAGCAGGCAGAGGTGTGGGCATGCTCGGTTTTCCCGCAGGCATAGCAGGAATCATCGTGCGTATGGGTGCAGCTCATTCCGCTTGTCTTGATACTGTATTTGTAGTAATAATCGGGATATCCGCTTGTGTTATCGCTGGTCTTACCGATTTCTGAGTCTTTCAGCTTATTGAATTGGTTTTCGGTCAGCTTATAATACTTTCCGCCAAAGCGGAGGTAATAGTTATCTTTGCTGGCAACCATAGCATTCTCATCGTCGTAGTAGAGGCAGCCATCTTCCAGCCCAAGCTGCGCAAAGTATGTTTCCGGTTTGCTATCACACCACCATGCAGTATTATCATTCGGGTTGGTGCTAGACGCATTTGCGCTCAGTCCATAGCAGGTCAGGCTATGCACATGGCCGCATGTAATTCCGCAGTCAGCAGTGTGCGTATGCTCTTCCTTGCCGCAGATCAGTTTCCCCTGCAAGTCAGCAAGCTTCAGCGTATCTCCTGGCTTTGCCATGATCTCACTGTTGTGATAGAAGCTGTACTTCTCGTCGTCAGCGTTCTCGCCCCAGACAACGATGGTGACCTTGGCGGCATCACCCGCCTGCCACTGTGCGGTATAGCTGCTGTTCTCTGCGGGCATAGTGGCGGGGAGATTCTTATCCCAGCCGTTGAAGCTATAGCCGGGCTTTTCGGGCGTACCGATGCTGATCGGCGCACCGTAGCGGGCGTAGATTGGCTCCACGCCGTAGCCGCCGTCCAGATCAAAGTTCATCAGATAGTAGTAGCGGTCATAGTACACTTCGACCACTGTGCTGCCGTCCGCCGCGATCGTGGTCGTGGTATCGTAGAGCAGGGAGTAGAAGCCGGTATAGTCCGTCTTAGCAAGCCCGGCTCCAACCGCAGACTCGGTAAAGCCCTTCTTCGTCTCGGTGTCTGCCAGCGTGTATTCGTCATTGGAGACATTCTGCTGGTAGTGCTTGACTGTAAACTCCACCTCTGCGGGCTGATATGTAACGGTGTAGATCTTGGCCTCGGAGGTATTCACATGTACCGTCTCCTGATCGGGAGCATACCCGACCACCACAGGGCTCTGAATGTCCTGTGTATAGGTGCTGCCGGCGGCAACGGTGGCCGTCCACGGGTTGGCAGCCTGCCTGCCATCTGCAAACTTATAGTTGATTATAATAGTATAGGTGCTGGGCGCCTCGCTGGGGGCGGGGGATTCGTCTGCCTGCCCTTCCTCGGCGGGGGCTACGGGGTTTTCGTCCCCTTCGGCGGGGTCGTTGGCAGGGGCCTCCTCCGCTTTGGGGGCGGCCTTAACGGCAGGCTCCACGATCTGGGGCTCGCCTACGGGCTGGGCTTCCTTCAGCACTTCCGGAGCCTTGGGGGCGGGGGCCTTGGCGGGCTGCCCCTCTACCAGAGTTACGGTAACGGTGTCGGAGGGGGTCTTATCCATCAGGCAGCGGAATTCTGCGCTGCTGCCCCGGCCGGAGACCATGCCGGAATGGACGGTGAGGGCCTTGCCGGTTTCCCCGTAGATGTTGGCCCACAGATCGCCCTCAATATGGATCTGCCACTGGTAAGCGGCAGCTTCGGCCTTCACCGCCAGGGTGAGGGTCTTGCCGGTATTCTTTTCAAGCTGCTGGGCGGTGACGGCTTCGTTCCCGTTGTAAACGGAAAGATCCTCCCCCTCCGCCAGAGCGGCGGGGACGAGGCTGAGCGCCATAACCAGACACAGGAGCAGGGAAATTACTTTTGTTTTCATGCTTTACCTCCCTTATGCGCCGGGGTTGAGGGGCACGATGGTGGGTTCAGGCGGGGCGAAGGAGGGCCAGCCCGTGGCCTGCAGGGGATCCTCCCCGTTGTTGGCGGACTGCACAGCGCCTGCTTGCAAGTTTACATAGGTGGTGCCCTCCTGATAGGCATCGCCCATGAATACGTCAAAGCTGACGGTGGTGAACAGGGGCTCGGTGGTCTCGCCGGGGTTCAGGATGCGGTTGTAGTAGTAGTACCCGTCGTAATAGGTCCAGTCCGTCTGGTTGAAATCCAGCTTGACGGGGGCGGAATCCAGCAGATTCCCTTCGGCGGAGTAAACGTCTACCATCACCTGCACGCGGATAAAGGCGGGGGCGGTGCCGGTGTTCTTTACCTCAGCGATCTTGGTGACCTCCATGCCGGGCATAATGCCGGTGAGGTTTTCGAAGGGCTGGGTGCGGTCAGCGTCGGCCCACTCCAGCAGACGGATGTCTACCTTGCCGGTGGTGATGACGTTGTGCACCTGCTTCTGGGCGGTAAAGTAAGCCCAGGTGCCGGTAGCGGCCAGCCCCAGGCACAGGGCCAGCACAGCCAGAACGGTGAGTTTCTTCTTCATATTCCTTCTCCTTTTCGATGGATGTAGGGAAAACTTTGCTTAGTTGCTTACCTGGGCCCAGGCATCGGCGGCGGTGTTAATACCGTCCTTCTGCACTGCGTAGGCCGTGAAGATCAGCTGGGGACGAGTTTCCGTCAATCCCTTAATATCTTTCTTGGTCAGGTTTTCGCTGACGGTAACTACACCGTTGGGATAGGTCGTGTCACCTGCGAGAACATTGAAGTTCGTATCGGCGGTAACAGCATCAACTTCGCGGTAGTAGACACCGGGATGATTTGTGGCATCCAGAACCTTCCAGCCTTCTGCGATGGAATAAGTTACCTTATCGGCAACAAACGTACCTTCTTCTGCGACCTTCACGAACAGCCAGCAGGCTTCGGAGTCGGCCTTAACGGTGACCTTGGGATCCTTGGAGATGTTTACCCCGGGGATGATCTTGTACGCATTGCCTGTGGTTTCGGTAAGTTCGATCTTGATCTTCCCGTAGGTGAAGGTGTTCACCACAGGTTCCGTTGTGGCTGTCAGCCAGGCAATGGTGCCCCCTACGGCACAGCCCACCACCAGCACCAATGCCAGCAGGGACAGGAATACCTTGGTGCTTACGCCCTTCTTTTTCCGCTTGCTCATGTTGAATCCTCCTTGTTTCCTTTCCGCTCCGGTTCTATGAATAGAGACACCTTCCCACCTATGGAGACAGCATCCCTTGTATACATGCATAGAATACCGCAATGGCGGGGAAAAGTCAATAAGTTAAAGTTGGAAATCATATGATTTTCATAAACAAACCTAAATTTCGCACATATGAGCCGGAGTAACGGCCTATCGGTAACGGGGCGCAAAAAAGCCCCGGAACCGGGCGGTATCCGGGGCGTTGAGCACGGGTGAATCAGGGCTTGAGCAGCGCTTCCAGACGGCGGGCGGCCTCCCGGGCCTCCTCCGGGCGGGCAAAGCAGGAAAGGCGCATATATCCCTCCCCGCAGGGGCCGAAGCCTACGCCGGGCGTGGCGGCGATGCGGGCGTGCTCCAGCAGATACTCAAAGAAAGTCCAGCTGTCCATCCCCTGCGGGCAGCGCAGAAAGATGTAAGGAGCGTTTTCCCCGCCGCAGTACCACAGACCGCAGCGATCCAGCGCCTCCATAAGTACCCTGGCGTTCTGCTTGTATACGGCAATGGCTGCCCGGGTCTGGGCTATGCCTTCGGGCGTAAAGGCGGCGGCGGCTCCCTTTTGCAGAATGTAGGAAACGCCGTTGGTCTTGGTAGCCCGGTTGCGCACCCACATGGCGTGGAGGGACATGCCCTCCCGTCCCAGCGCTTTGGGCACCACGGTGTAGCCGCAGCGGGTGCCGGTAAACCCGGCGGTTTTGGACAGGGAGCTGATCTCTATGGCGCAGGTACGGCTGCCGGGGATCTCGTAAATGCTCCGCGGCAGGGCAGGATCCCCCACAAAGGCTTCATAGGCGGCATCGAAGATCAGCACTGCCTGCCGGGCATTGGCGTAATCCACCCAGGCCTGCAGCTTTTCCCGGGTATACACGGCCCCGGTGGGATTGTTGGGAGAACACAGATACAGTATATCCGCCTGTACGGAAGGATCCGGCCAAGGGGCAAACCCGCATTCCGGCCCGGCAGGCAGGCGAATGACCTTGTGCCCGGCCATCAGATTGGTATCCACATAGGCAGGGTAGGCGGGTTCCGGCACCAGCGCCGTGTTTTCCGGGCCGAACAGATCCAACACGTCCCCCAGCTCATCTCCAGCACCGCAGGAAGCAAAGATCTCCCCGGCATCCAGCTCTATCCCCCGAAGAAGATAATAGCCGCGAACGGCCTCCCGGTAAAAACGGCTGCCGTTTTCCGCCACGTAGCCGTGAAAGGTTTCTCCGTGCGCCTGCTCCTCCACGGCCCGGTGCAGGGCTTCTATAACGGCGGGGCACAGGGGCTGCGTTACATCCCCCACACCCAAACGCAGAATGGATTCCCCGGGATGCGCCTTCATAAAGGCCCGGGTGCGCTCACCCAACTGGGTAAAGAAGTAGGAATCCGGCAGATCCCCGTAGTGATGATTCATGCGGCTCATAGCTCAATTTCTCCTTTATATACGGTTACGGCAGGTCCGGTCATGACGACCTCTCCGGAAGGATACACCCGGATTTGCAGCTCTCCCCCATCCAGCCGGGCAGTTATCTCTTCTTTCGCCGGGCAGTATCCCGCCGCCACCGCCGCCGCCGCGCTGGCGCAGGCTCCGGTGCCGCAGGCCAGCGTAATGCCGCTGCCCCGCTCCCACACCCGCATGCGAAAGCAGCGGGAAGAAAGCATCTCCACAAACTCGGCGTTGACCCCGTCATGAAAGGTGGGATATTTCTCTACCAGAGGCCCCCAGACTGCAAGAGGCACGGCGGAAACGTTTTTGACAAAGGTCACGACATGGGGATTCCCTACGGAAACGGGTATACAGGACAGGGATGTTTCCGGAAGTGCCAGAGACAAAGGTTTTTCCACCCGAGCCATGCCCATTTTCACAGAAACGGATGCAATACGTCCATCACTGCCTGGATGCAGGGTCAGCCGCCGCAGACCGGAAAGGGTTTCTACGGTCAGTTCCGTTTTATCCGTCAGACCGTTGTCGTATACATATTTGCCCAGGCAGCGGATACCATTGCCGCACATTTTCGCTTCGCTGCCATCGGCATTGAAGATGCGCATACGGAAATCCGCCGATCGGGAGGGTAAGATCCAGATCATACCATCGGCCCCCGGGCCAAAGTGCCTGTCAGACAGGCGGCGGGCCAGAGCCTCCGGCTGCCGGGGCTCCTCCATGGTATATGTATAAAGGTAGTCATTCCCCAATCCCTGCATCTTAGTAAAGTGCAAAGCGTGCCTCCTTCCCAGGCGGGTCTGTCCCAGCGGGACGATTCCGCCTTTCGTTTGAAATTATATATAATCATATCACAGCACCGCCCAAAAGACTATCCCTTTCTTTCACGGCTTATCTCTGCGGTACGAAAACGACAAGTATGCTGCGAGACATTCCGAAGGCGAAGCTGTGAATAATCCGACGCTTGCCCGGTATACGAAGCTGGGGACGCTGCAAAGCAAGCCGGATCCATATACGCAGGGGGGCGCTGGATTTGGCGCCGCAGGCGCCAAAGGCCGGACCGCTATGCGGTCCGGCAGCGGCATGCCGCCCCAGCGCCCCCACCCCGGCTACACGCCTCCCCTGCTCCCGGCACTTGAAACGACCTTGTCCCTATGCTACACTGAATGCAGTTTACACCGCCGGAGGACGCCACATGGAAGAATATGGACCGCTCTTTGCCCGTTTCGACCGGGAAATCCCCTCTCATATAGAGATAAAAAATACCAGCCGGGGTGAATCTGATTTTCGGGAAACCCTGTTGGCCCGATGGGAAAACGGAGAAAAGCTTGTACTCAAGCTGGCATGCAATGATTTTACCACTGCCCCCCGGCTGACGATCTGGCAGCGCTGTGCCGAAGCATACCGGCAGCTGGGCTATTATTGCCCCACAATCCTGCCGGATGCAGAGGGCCGCTTCCCTACCGTGCCATACAAGGGCCGTAGTTGCCTTCTTTGGGGTGAGACCTTCTCCCCTTACGCATCGGCAGAAAGTTTCCCGGAGGAAAGCATCACAAAAAACGGCTTTTATACTTACTGTGAGGACATGCTGACCATGACGGCCCAAGTAGCTGCCGCCCGTTTTGATTTCTGCGATTTTCCCTCCGGATATTGCCTGTTTGAAACCTTTTGCCCCAGCGATCCTGTGGATGAAGTGCTGGAAAATGCCCTGGAATGGCAAAAAACTGCCGCTGCCCTGCCAGAAGATTTTCAACCTCAAGTACAGCGGATTTGGACTCGCTGGGAGAAGAACCGCCAGGAACTGAAAAAACTGTATCCCCGGCTGCCCCGTTCCGTTTTTCAGGCGGACACCAACCCTATCAATGTGCTTCTGGATGAATCGGGACGATTCCGGGGCGTATATGATTTCAACCTTTGCGGAAGAGATACTCTGCTGAACTATCTGTTCCGGGAAGTCCCCTGCGTCATGGCGCCCCGTGCCTTTGGAGAAGACTATAAGACAGACTGCATTCTCCGGGCCCTGAAGACGGTTTCCGCTCACTATGCCTTTTGCCCGGAAGAAAAACAGGCGGCGCTCCTGCTGTATCGCTGTCTGCTTCCTTTATGGTTCAGCGAAACGGAACGTTTGAAAGAAGCCGGTGCCGACAGAGAGAAGATCCGGCAGTGTCTGGATCAAACGGAATATATGCAGACCCGTGAGATAGGCTTTGCTTCTGCCATGGAACGAAAATAAAAAGCCTGATTGTATCAGTATTGTTTTTGAAGCTTGCACAATATCAAGGAGTTACTGTATGAAGATCGCATTGAAAAAGGAGCTTACCGGCTCCATTCTGGATATAGGCGGAGGCGGGGAAGGGATCATCGGCCGCCTGTACGGCTCCCGGGTCACCGCCATAGACAACCGGCAGGAGGAACTGGACGAAGCGCCGGATACCTGCACAAAGCTTTGCATGGACGCCACCGCCCTTTCCTTTGCAGATGAAAGCTTTGATGCCGTCACTGCTTTTTATTCCCTTCTGTTCATGACTGCCGGGGAGCAGGAACGGGCCATTGCCGAAGGGATCCGGGTCCTCCGTCCTAACGGACGGCTGTGCCTTTGGGACTGCGCCGTAGAGAGCGCTTATCCGAATCCTTTTGTGACGGAGCTGGATGTGGATCTGGAGGGCGAACTCCTGCACACATCCTATGGGATATGCAAGCTGGATGCCCAATCCCGGGGAAGCATTCTGTCCTTTTGCCTGGCCAAGGGCCTTACGCTGCTGACCTCCCGACAGGAGGGTATCCACTTTTACCTGGAATTGCAGAAATAATACGCTTGCTTACAATGTTAAAGGGAGCAAAGAACTCAGCAGGCGCTCATGTCTGAAGAATATGAATGCCCCTGTCAAAATGCCTCCCCGCCCTATTGGAAGGCAAAGGAAACAGCTCTGCCACAAGGGCTGCAGCTAAATATGCTACAACGTTTTGGGGCAGAGGATCATCCTGAATACCAGGGCACTCCCTATTTCCGTCTGCGGCACACGCCGGAATCTATCCCGGCTGTTACGGAGCCGCCTGCACTTCCCGCTGGCATATACCCACAGAAACGTATATGTGCCGAAGTTATGGATCGCACTGAAAGAGAGTGCCACAGGCAGGCGAACCGGATCGGAGGATCAATGAAGGCACGCTGGAATGGATCCAGGTATCCGAAAGCTGCCGCCGTTTGAGGCGGGGTCGGTACATGGTGTGCGCGCTGTCTGGCAGGCAGGAAGGTATCGCCCGGTTCGTCACCATATCCGGGCAATGTCTTTCTCCGGAAAAGCCGAAAACCTTATACCGGAAATACGGCTTTATTGGCACGGATATCTGGCCGGTGCTGCATCCCGCCTCTTTAAATGGCTAAGCTCTCCAAAACGACATCTCTTTTCTTCGCCGGATCGGAGGCAGCGCATTTGCCCTTCGGAAGAAAAAAGCTTATCCGTTCTTCCATGGGCGAGGCGAATCGTAAACAAAAGGAGGCATCGTATGGATCTGCTGCAGGAAAAGGAAACCCTGCTGGCCGCCCTTCCCCGGCTCCACACCACCCCGTTGGGGCTGACCCGGCTCCGCCGTAACTCTGCCTGAGCGAAGACACCGACCCGGTTGCATTCTGCCGGGATCTTCTTTCCCGGGAAGACTGCACCGTTCTGCACCTTGGAAAGAACCTGTACTGCCGGGCAGAAAATGTGCTGCTCACCATCCATGCCCGCAGCTATACGCTCATCACCGGCCGCCGTATTCCTGTCGGAGAAACACCGTTGGAAGAAATGGGATCTTTCTTTGATGCTCGCCTGGATATTTACGATGCACACCAGCTTGACTGCATAGACTCCGCCCGGGATTTCTACCCCTTTACCGCTGCGCAGCTGCCCCGCACCCCAGAAGCCGTCATTCTGGATCTGGGCTGCGGCACGGGGTTGGAGCTGGAGTATTATTTTGCTTTGAATCCCACGGCCCGGATCACGGGCATAGATCTGGCTCCGGGGATGCTCCGTGCCCTGCAGCAAAAATTCCCGCATAAAGTCCTTACCCTGATACAGGGCTCCTATCTGAAGCTGCCCCTGGGAACGGACTGTTATGACGGGGCAGTCTCGGTAGAATCCCTGCACCACTTATCTCCGGAAGAAAAGCTCCCCCTATACAAAAAGCTTCACACCGCTTTGAAGGACGGCAGCGACTTTATTCTGTCAGACTATTTTGCCTCCGATGAGGAAACAGAAACCCGCTGCCGCCGGGAACTGCTGCACCAGCTCCGCACTCAGGGACTGCCGTCAAAGGGCTTATACCACTTTGATACGCCCCTTACCCGGGAGCATGAAACTGCCCTGCTGCAGGAAGCCGGATTCTCTGCTGTAGAACTGCTGGGGCAATGGGCCCATACCTGCACCCTCCGGGCGAAAAAATAGTCGTCTCCTCCCCCCGCTGTAAAATCGGCCGGGCTTTCCCCGTGCCGCACTATCCGCTTTATACGAACCGGTTCTACTGTTCGTTTGTGTTTTTTATCCATTTTTATTGCTTTATCGATAACACAGCCTTTTTATAAACGATACCGTGGGGCCAAATCCTCCTGTGCTTCGATGAATCTGTCCGCTGCGAATAAGCTGTTTTCATTCGGTTGCCGAATGTTCGTTAATTTTATATAAAAATAACCTTTTTTCGGTAATCTATGTTGTTTGCCGTATTGTATGTCATGTGGTGCATATATTGTCTGCCGGTTGAAAAGTGTACTGCAAAAGGTTCCCATTTTTCCATCACAGTTTGTAACTTCTCTTGGCAATTTTAGGTTTTGTGCAGTCAACGGGTTTGGAGTTTATTTTAACGCAAAAGCTCATGCTTTCATGATACCCAACCGAATTCATGTATCCTTCCCTCCGGTAAACGGTTTTTCGCATACAAAAAAGCGGGCCATGCCCGCAAAACCAAGTATCATTCTTTACAGAGGCTTCTCCGGATCCTGCAGCAGATCCGCCAGCGTAATGCCGGAAAAGTACTCCCGGGTCATGGTATAAAACCGCTGCCACACAGGGAGTGTCCGGCAATGGGGCGCCCGGCAGCAGGTCACGCTTCCGTCTTCATGCAGGCAGGATACTGGGGTCAGATCTCCCTCTGCCAGCTGCAATATCTCCCACAGAGTATACGCCTCCGGCTTTCGGGTCAGTCGATATCCGCCGCCAATACCGTGGGCACTTTCCACAAACCCGGCGCTTTTTAATACGGGAGTCAATTTTTCTATATACTTCAAGGAAATTTCCTGCCGAGCAGCCACCTCTTTCATGGGGATATACTTTTCGCCGCCATTCGCCGCCAGATCCAGCAGGATACGGATGGAATACCGTCCCTTTGTAGAGATCATAGAACCTTCTCCCGTTTATTTTTTCTTATTATACCACCAACCTACCGGGTAAATCAACGGGATAGGGCAGGATATATCTTTTCGGCCATAACCCCCAACCAGTTGACAAAGAGCAGTGTAGCCCCCGAGCGCCAGGTACATGGCACCGGATGATTCAGATCTCCCTCCGCAAAGCAGTGTTCCGGTGGACGCAGCCCCCGATCGGCGGTAAGATCCCGCAGGTATTCTTTTTTCAGGGAATCCCTGTCATATTCCGGATGCCCCAGAACAAACAACTGCCTTCTTTTTTGGCCCAGATCGCATAAACGCCTGCTTCCCCGCTTTCCGCCAGAATCTCCAGCTCCGGTACCGCCCGGATGCCGGCTGTTTCCACAGCAGAATAGCGGGAATGAGGAGCCGTAAACACATCATCAAACCCGGCCATCAGTGGATTTTCCGGGGCGCACACCGTATGTGAAAAAATGCCGGACAGCTTCTGCGAAAGCACCTGCTTTTCTATCCCGTAATGGTAATACAGCCCTGCCTGTGCGCTCCAGCAGATATGCCACCTGTTCAAAGGGCATCCGTTCCACAGGGGTGCCCGTCAGGATTAGTCCATCATAATATTGCTCCTCCACCGCTTCTAAGGACTGATAAAACCGCTGCATATGCACGGCGGAAGTATGGCGGGGCATACGATGCACCCCCAGCAGTTCCATTTTTACCGGCAACGGCGTGCGCCCCAGCAGACGGGCCAGCTGCAGCTCCGTTTCCAGCTTTGTGGGCATCAGATTCAGCACCAGCACTTTCAGCGCCCGCCCCTCCTTTTCGGTGGACAGCAGCAGTCCTTCTTTTTTCAGCTGTTCTTCGGCAGGCAAGGCAACCCCTGCGGAACGGAAACAGGCATATATAAACTCCTTTCTGCATACAGGCATAAAAAAACGGAAGGCTCGCCGGAGCCTTCCGAAAACAGATACTTTTTTTGATCGTCTGCTTTTCAGGGAATGCCTACCGGGACCCGGGCATAGCAAAGCAGACACATACACACATATGCGTATACATTCTTCTTGGCTGTCATGCACAGAAAGCCCATCCGCATTCTCCTTCCGTTTTGATCAAATGAAACCTACCTTCCAGGTTGGTAAAAGCATATGCCCTTTTCCCTGCGTTGTCAATGGGGCAGGGAGGTATGAAGATCGGTTCACATTCCCATTTGCACCTCTTGCGGGCATGTTTTTTCTTTGAGATGCAGTTCTATCTCCCACCGGCATGCATCCCCGCTTCCAGAAAGCGCATAAAAATCCCCGGGACATATCCCGGGGAAAGGCTTTCTTCCGCTCCTTATTTCTGCTCTGCCGGGCCGGGGATATCTCCCACGCCGTTCAGAACCAGTCTGGGCCGGTAAGGAAAACGCTTTATATCGTTTTTATCCGTCACGCCGGAGAGCACCAGCACCGTATCCAAACCGGTTTCAATGCCCGCCACCATATCCGTATCCATTCTGTCGCCGATCATTACCGCATCCTCGGAATGTACCCCCAGGATCCGGAGACCCGTGCGCATCATCAGCGGATTGGGCTTGCCCACAAAGTAGGCAGACTGACCCGTGGCCATCTCTATGGGGGCAATCATGGCCCGGCAGGCAGGGATGATCCCCTCCTCCGAAGGACCCGTCAGATCGCTGTTGGTGCCAATAAGTTTGGCGCCCTTCATAACCAGCCGCACGGCCTTGAGGATGTTTTCATAGTTATAGTTATTCCCCTCGCCGATGACCACATAATCCGGATCCACATCGTTCATGGTGATACCCTCATCGTGAAGAGCCATGATGAGGCCTGCTCCGCCGATAACATATGCGCTGCATCCCGGCGCCTGGCTGCTGATAAAACGGGCGGTAGCCAGCGCACTGGTATAAAAGTGGCTCTCATCCACCTCCATGCCCATGCGGCGAAGCTTCTGCTGGAGTTCTTTTGGGGAACGCTCGGAGGAATTGGTCAAAAACAGAAAGTGCTTCTTCTCCCTGTACAGCCAGTCTACAAACTCCTTTACCCCGGGCAGCAGCTTGTTGCCGTGGTAGATCACGCCGTCCATATCGCATATGAACCCTTTTTTGCTTCTTAGCGTATCCATTTTCAAACTTCCCTTTCTGTCACTTCTTCTCATGTTCTCAGTAAACATCCGTCCTGTCAAATGTACAAGGACTGCTGCGTAAAGTTTCGGTAAAAGTCTGTATGGATATTGTACCCGGAGGGCTTTTTCTTGTCAATTCTCTATATCGTGCATATGCTGCGGCTTGCATGCGGACGAAGTGTGCGGTATCCGCGGAAAAGACCCGGAGCGAGGGGCGGGGCGCACTGCGTGCCTTACGGCACGCCTGCGGGGCAAACGCCCCGCAGAGTTCCGGCGGTAAGCCGCCGGAACGTGCGACCCATAGCCTCGTATGCAGGCAATTCAGAGTCCCGCACCTCCGGTTCCACGCCTCCACCGTCTCAAGCCATAGCCTCGTATGCAGGCAATTCAGAGTCCCCGCAGCCCGCTCCTCTCCGTATCTCTTTGGGAGCTTATACGGGCTGTTCTTTCAGCTGTTTCAGCGTCCGTCCAACGAGCCAGAGAGTGACGCAGAAAGTCAGTATATCCGAAAGGGGCATGGAGTACAGCACGCCATCCAAACCCAAAAAAAGCGGCAGCAGCAGGCACAGCCCCACGCCAAAAAGGATCTCCCGCACCATGGACAGCCCCGTAGAGGCGGCTGCTTTTCCCATAGCCTGCAGGAATATGAAAGCGGCCTTGTTCACACAGGCCAGGATGGACATGGACAGGTATATGCGGAAGGCCCGGATACCAAATGCCGTATAATGCACACTTTCGTTTGCTGCACCGAAGATCCCCAGCAACTGCCGGGGCAACAGTTCCGCAACCAGCATGGCGCACATCCCCAGCAGGGCTTCCGTAGCCAGCAACCTGATAAAAAGCTGCTTTACCCGGTCTTTGCGCCCGGCTCCCATGTTATATCCTACCAGCGGAATACACCCTGCCGCCATGCCGATAGATACGGACATCACGATCTGAAACACCTTCATAACAATGCCCACCACCGCCAGAGGAATATGAGCATAAAGTGTCTGCCCGAAAACAGCATCCTGCGCTCCGTATTGCCGGAGCATATTGTTGGTAGCTGCCATGGCGGCTACCAGAGAGATCTGAGCCAGGAAGCTGCACAGACCCAGACTCAGGGAGCGGCCCGCAACCGCCCAGTCCGGCCGGAAAGCATCCTTCGTCAGACGGATAGTCTTCATGCGGCATAAATACCATACCGCCAGCGCCGCGGTGAGGATCTGCCCCAATACCGTAGCCACGGCGGCCCCCATCATGCCCCAGCGAAAGGTATATATGAACACCGGGTCAAGCACTATATTGAGCAAGGCCCCTGCCAAAGTGGATATCATGGCAAAGCGGGGGCTGCCATCCGCCCGGATGATGGGATTCATGGCCTGCCCGAACATATAGAAGGGGATGCCCAGAGTAATGTAAAAGAAATATTCCCTGGAAAGGGAGAAGGTCTTTTCACTGACTTTACCGCCGAACAGTGCCAGCAGGCTGTCGCCAAAGAGCAGATAAACCGCTGTCAGCGCGGCGCTCATCCCCAAGGTCAGCAGTATGCTGCCGCCTACGCTTCTGGCCGCCGTCTGCTGCTGCCCCTTACCCAGGTGCAGGCTCACATAGGCACAGCAGCCATCCCCCACCATAACCGCCAGTGCCAGGCCCACGACCGTCAGGGGAAACACCACCGTGTTGGCAGCATTGCCCCAGGCCCCCAGATAATCAGCGTTGGCAATGTATATCTGATCCACAATGTTGTAAAGTGCTCCCACCAGCAGCGAGATCACGCAGGGCAGAGCATACTGCCGCATCAGTGCGGCTACGGATCGTTCTTCCAAAAATACATTCTTTTTTGCTTCCATACTATCCTCCTGCAATAAAAAAGGCGCAAAAAAAGTGCGTAAGCCTTATCTGGGCTTACGCACTTCTGCTGCACGATGTTTGGAGTATAGCAGATTTTTCTTTAAAAAGTCAAAGCTTTTTTGTTTACAGTTCCCGGGTTTCCAGTCCCTCTACGTCTTCCAGTGCGGCTTTGGGGCCTACCAGGCACAGGGGGCCTTCCTTGGCAAGCCGCTCCAGCAGAGGCTTCCAGGCAAGCATCTTTTCCTTGGTGGTATGGAGGATCTCCTCTCTGAGCCGGACAGCGTCTGCCCTGTCCAGGCCGGAGAACCAGGCTTCGTCTGCCTGCGCACCCTTTTCCAGCGGTGAGCGAAGGGGCTCCGCCACGGTGGAGATGATGTATTTATCCAACGCCTCCTTGCCGGCGCAGTATTCTTCCAGCGCTTCGGCCATGCCTGCATAAGCATGCAGCGTCTTGGCGGGAGTAGGATCCCGGAAGGAATAGGTGAACACGTTTTCCCCCCGGTTTACAAGGCCTGCGCCATAAGCGCCGCCCTGAACCCGCACCACGTTCCACAGGTAATCCAGGCTCAGCATCTGAGCCGTTACCCGTAAAGAACCGCTGCGCCCGGCTCCCAGTCCCTGAGAGGAGAAGCCCACCTGAGCAGGGATACAGATGCCCAGTTTCCGGGGCAGATCGGCTGTATATGCCCCCAGTTCCGGCACGGCCGTGCCCTGAGGATACCCCTCCAGCAAAGGCTCCGCCTCCACCGGATGGGAAGCGGTAAGGCTGAATGTCATGCGGGCTCTGCATACGCTGTGGGCCACAAAGTCCTCGTACAATGCTGTCAATACGGGGATACGGTCTTCAAAGTTTTCCGTCAGAGCCCGAAGCGCCTGCAGCGCGCTGTAGCCGGAGAATGCCTCCTGAACGGCTCCCTGGGCAGAAACATGAGCCAGTGCCTCTGCAAAGGCCAGCTGATGACCGTACATGATAGCGTTCTGCTTCTTTTCCTCATAGGTTTGCAGCAGAATGCTGCGAATACTTTCCTTATCCGTAAAGCGGGTCTCGGTAAGGATCTCCCGCATCAGCGCCGCCGCCGGAAGCAGGTTTTCTTCCAGCACGGAGCAGGTGGCCGCCAGCACAGGCTTGCAGCCCTCATTCTCACCGGCTGGAGCATAGGCTTTCATAGAAAACTCCATCCGCCCCGTAAGACTGCGCACCTGCTGCTGCAGCATTGCCGTCTCTGGATGAGAAGCCGTGGGCAGATTGCCCAGCAGATCCTTCAGCAAAGAGAGATCCCTGAGCTCCTCCAGAGACTTATCCGCCAGGGATACATAAGCCTTCATATGCACGATGCCGTTTGTCGGGACGGGATGATACAGCACCGTGACCCCTGCCGCCCGGCTTTCCAGCGTTTCGGTATACTCCAGTTCCTCCCCGATCTCTTCCAGTGAGAGCATTGGCAGCGTGGCCGTCTGCTCCGGGGCGTCAGGCGTATTCTGCCATGTCTTCAGCTTGTCATTCAAAGAACGCAGTTCCGCCCAGTCCTTTTCGCTCCAACCGGCCTTCAGAGCCTCCAGCCGGGCCTGCTCCTTCTGCTTCTTTTCCTCCCCCAGGGTCTCGGAGGGAAGGGTATGCAGCACGCACAGGGTGCTCTCGTCCAGCAGCAGTTCCCGCAGCAGTGCATCAAAACCGCCGTTGTTCACCATCTGCCGCAGCTGCTCTATAGCTTCGTCATTGCACAGATACAGCATGGGATCCCCGCCATACAGCCAGGAAGCCAAGGCATCAAAGTTGCGCATAAGCCCCGCAGGCTCCTGCGGTTCCTTGATCTGGAAAGCCAGCCGGTTCAGGCAGGCGGTAAGGGCATCCTTGTCCAGGCCCTTTTCCAGCAGACTTTCTGCGGTGGTGCGGATGGTGCTGCGGATGGCAGGCTCCTTTTCCGGCTCCGTGTTACGGATATTCAGCAGGAACAGGGGCTGCTGCAATCCATCCCACACCATGGTATCCATATCCTCTGCCAGTTTGGCAGACAGAATGGCCTTTTTCAGGGGAGATTCATTGGTTTCCGCCAGGAAGCTGCAAAGAACCCGGGCGGCCAGCACCTTTACCTTATCCGTATAAGGGCAAAGGATCCGGGCAAGGGACAGCGCCGCCTTGTTTTTGCTTTCGCCTTTGGCTACCTCATAATGCTGCGTCAGTTCCCGCGCCACAGGGACCTGCATGGGGATCTCATGGGTCTCTTCACTGCGTTCATAACGGGACAGATAGCCATTGATCTCCGCCAGAGTTTTATCCAGGGGCACCGTACCGTCCAGATAGATCCGGGCGTTGGAGGGGTGATAGAACCGCTTATAGGTTTCGCAGTATCTGGCATAGGTCAGATCGGGGATGGCCGCCGGTTCCCCGCCGGATTCAAAGCGATAGCAGTTATGCGGGAAAACGATGCTCTGGGAACCGTCATACAGCGCCCGGTCCAGACCGGCAGTGGCGCCCTTCATTTCGTTGAACACCACGCCCTTATAGCTGAGGGCGTTTTCTTCGCCCAGTTCCACATGCCAGCCCTCCTGGTAGAAGATGTTTGGATCATGGATGCAGTTGGGGGCAAAGACGGCATCCAGATATACGCCCATCAGGTTGAGAAAATCCTGCTCGTTCCGGCTGGAAACGGGGTACATGGTTTTATCGGAAAAGGTGATGGCGTTCAAAAAGGTGTTCATGGAGCTCTTCATCAAGTCCACAAAGGGCTCTTTCACCGGGTATTTTTCAGAACCGCACAGCACACTGTGCTCCAGAATGTGGAACACGCCCGTATCGTCCTCGGGCAGTGTCTTGAAGGCTACGGAAAAAAGCTTGTTCATTTCTCCGTTATCCATCCAGCACAGCTGCGCCCCGGTTTTATCATGGGTCATCTCATACAGCGTGCCGGAAAGCTCTTCTGCCTTCCGTGCCCGGGTCACCGTAAAGCCGTACAGTTTTTGTCCAACCGACAGTTCCATAAAAACCTCCTTGGTTTTCTTTTTCCTATTCATACCATACTTTGAAAGAAAATACAATTCCATATTACCCCCCGGGGCTATATTTCACCAAGAGTTTTCCTTTTATGTCCTTTCCCCCGGATCTCTTTTCCGGCGCTCCCTCTTTTCCGGGGAGGATCGGTATGCTATACTGTAAGCAAACACACACAAGATGGGAGCAAGCTGCCTGTATGCATACACAAAGAGACTATCCCCGGTTCACCGTCAACAAAAAGGCCGAAGCCGCCATTCGCCGGGGGCACCCCTGGGTATATGGGGAGGAAGTGATCCAGCGGCCCGCCGCCTATGAAAACGGAGGTCTGGGCGATGTGGTCACGGAAAAAGGCGTGTATCTGGGGACGGGCTGCATCAATGATGCCAGCAAGATCCTGATCCGGCTGCTCTCCTCCAACGCCAACGACCGTTTTGACGAGGCCTTCTTTGCCCGCCGGGTCGCCTATGCGCTGGACTACCGCCGCCGTGTCATGGGAACGGATTTTAACAACTGCCGCCTGATCTTTGGGGAGGCGGATCAGTTTCCCGGCCTGACGGTGGACCGCTTCGGCGATATTCTGGTAACGGAAACTCTGTCTCTGGCCATGGAAAAGCGCAAGGAAATGCTCTTTCGGCTCATTGTGGAAAACCTGCGGGCCGGAGGCGACACCATCCGGGCCATTTATGAGCGCAACGAAAGTCCTCTGCGCCTGAAGGAGGGCATGCAGACGGGCAAGGGTTTCTTCCCCATGGAGGGGCTGGAAACGGAGCTGGACGGCCACACCCGGATCTGCGAAAACGGTGTGCTTTATGACGTAGATTATATCAACGGACAGAAAACCGGTTTCTTTCTGGATCAGAAGTACAACCGCCGGGCAGCGGCCTCTCTGGCCAGAGAGATGCGGGTGCTGGACTGCTTTACCCACACCGGAGCCTTTGCCCTAAATTGCGCCCGGGCGGGAGCCGCCAAAGTTACGGCGGTGGATATCTCACAGGCAGCCATAGAAGAAACGGCCGCCAATGCCCGGCTCAACGGGCTGGAGCTGGAGCTTGTCTGCCGGGATGTATTTGAACTGCTTACGGAACTGGGCGAAAAGAAGAGCCGGGCATACGATTATATCATTCTGGATCCCCCGGCCTTTACCAAGAGCAGCGATACCCGAAAAAATGCCTACCGGGGCTATAAGGAGATCAACCGCCGGGCCATGCAGCTGCTGCCCCGGGGCGGGTATCTGGCTACCTGCTCCTGTTCCCACTTCATGTACGAAGAGGATTTCAAACGGATGCTTCTGGAGGCTGCCGCCGACGCCCATGTGACCCTTCGGCAGATAGAAGCCCGCCAGCAGGGGCCGGATCATCCCATTTTGCCCACGGTGCCGGAAACCAGTTATCTGAAATTCTTTCTGTTTCAGGTCATATAAGGGGCGCCCATGACCAGAGAGCAGCTTACGGAATATCTGGCAGCGCGGGTGCAGCCGGGCGTTCCCTTTGTACTGGTGCTGGAGGGCCGTTCCGCCGCCGGAAAAACCACTCTGGCCGGAATGCTGGCGGAACGCTTCCATGGCAGCGTGGTGCATACGGACGATTTCTTTCTGCCCCGGGCAGACCCTGCCCGGCAACGCCGCCTCCCCGGCAGTCATATGGATATGGAACGCTTTGCCCAGGAAGTAGCGGAACCGCTGCAAAAACGGATCCCTTTTGCCTACCGGGCCTTCTCCTGTGAAAAGCAGGCCTTCCTGCCGGAAAAGAGAACGGTGGACAAGCCCTTTGTGGTGGTGGAAGGGGCCTATGCACTGCTGCCCGTCCTGCACCGCTATTATGATCTGGCTGTATTTGTGGATATTTCACCGGAGAAACAGCAGCGGCGGATCCTTCTGCGCAACGGCCCGGAGGGCTGGGAATCCTTCCGCCGACGCTGGATCCCCAGCGAGGAAGCCTATATCGCCGCCTGCTCCGTAAGAGAGCGGTGCGAGCTGATCGTGGAATAAAAACAGCATCAAAGGAGGCAACCCATGGAAAAGCAAGTGAAGGTGATCAGTCTTATCTCTGACGACTTTGAGGATCTGGAGCTGTGGTATCCCATCCTCCGCTGCCGGGAAGCCGGAGTGCAGGTGGACGTGGCCGGGGAAGCCATTCGGGAATACACCGGCAAATACGGCGTCCATGCTCAGGCGAACTTTACCTTTGAGGAGATCCCCTATGAAGCCTATGACGGCCTGCTGATTCCCGGGGGCTGGGCCCCGGATAAACTCCGCCGCTTTGACCGGGTGCTGGAGATGGCCCGGTATTTCATGGCGGCAAAAAAGCCTGTGGGCATCATCTGTCACGCAGGCTGGGTGCTGTGCTCGGCAGAGGTGCTTTCCGGCCGGCAGGTGACCTCTACCCCCGGCATCAAAGACGACATGCGCCATGCCGGGGCCACATGGGTCAACGAACCCGTGGTCACCGATGGAAATTTGATCTCCGCCCGGTGGCCTCAGGATCTTCCGGCCTATATGCCCGCCTATCTCAAGGCGCTGCTGGGCTGAAAGAAGGCAAAGCTTCTTCGCTTTTTGCCTGCAGATAGACCCGTACACCCGCTGCAATGGCCCGGGCCAGTTTTTGCTGATACTCCGGTTCCTGCAGCCGCAGTTCCTCTTCCGGATTGCTGAGAAATCCGCATTCCACCAGCACCGCCGGGGCAGCGGGGATCCGGGTGACAAAGTTGTTCCCCGGGTTGGCCAGGCGGGCTTTCAGCCCCAAACCGGCACACAGGGCGTCCATGACCGCCTGTGCCAGCTCTTGCCCCTCCTCTGCCCCTGCCTGATAAAAGGTCATGGGCCCTGCTACCTTTCTGTCGGAAAAGTGGTTCATGTGTACAGAGACCACCGCATCGGCCCCTTCGGCGCACAAAAGTTCTCCCCGACGGCGCATATCTTCCTTTTTCGTATCCCCCAAAGCCTCGCTTTCGCTGCGGGTCACAGAAACCTGTACTCCCAGCTCCTCCAGTGCTTCCTTCAGCAGCATGCCCACAGCCAGGTTCAGCTCATCCTCCCGGACGCCGGTATCATCCCCCCGGGCTCCGGCATCAAAGCCCCCGTGGCCGCAGTCCAACACCACCAGATATGCCGGCGGTGTGACCCCTGTCTCCCGCATCTCTGCCGGAGCAGTAGAAGCTTCTTTACACCCACGAAACAGCAGCAAGGGCAGCAAAACGGCCAAAAAGCATAATTTCCTCATAAAAAACTCTATGCTTCCCCCACAGAATGAGAACCTCAGAACAGGATATCCTTTTTCAATTCCAAAGCTACGGAGGATGCAGTATGCTGTGTATGATCGCAAAGCTTGACAATGAAGCTACGGAAAAACTCCTGTCGCTGCAGCGGATCGCCCTTTCCCCCATGCCTGCCATAAAGCCCCTGCACGGGCATATCACCATCGCTGCTTATATGGGCGAAAACGAGACTGCCTTTATTCGCTTCTGCAAGGAACTGCTTTCCGCTGCCGCCCCGTTCCCGGTACGGTATACAGGGCTGGAAGTTCTTTCCGAGACCTCCCTTATCGTAGCGATCCCGGAAAGATCCCCCATGCTGGAGGCCATGCATGATCGCATCGAAGATGCATACGGCGCTGCACTCAACCTGTGGACCCGGGGAGACAGGTGGCTGCCCCATACCACTCTGGTGCAGGGACCGGAGCTGGATCTGAATAAGTTGTGCCGCAGCATGCAGGCCCATTTTGTGCCTTTTTCGGCCTGTATATATGAAATAGAGTTTTCCCGGGTGCTGGGATCCGGTTATGAGATCGTGGATCGCATACGACTGTCTTGTTAAGCGCAAAGATGCGGCGATCCACCCCAAAAAAGAGAAAGCGAAAGGATCTGCTTTGCAAGAAAGCCCTCTTCCTTCGGTTTTGTAATCAGTCGGAATGGTTGATTGCAGGTAAAGCCAGTCCTATTGGAGGACAGTCCATACGGCTCTGCTGACCAGTAGGAAACTGAACCGCTATCCTGCCGGCATTGACCGGCAGGCGGCAAAAGCCGGAAATATTGCCGAACCCCCGAAAGCCGCTGCTCCAATGATGTAGACAGGCAAGATACATACCGGCAGAAACCGGGCAATAGAAACTTCAAATGGGGGCACAATGCATTTTATCCTCTGCTTTTTAAAAATCCCTTGACAGATTGGAACGGCAAAAGTATAAATGGCATCCCTTATTTGGATCATCAATCATTTGATCTTTTTGGATAGCGTTTTGAAATAAAGGAGCTTATTATGTGCAAACAGTTTTTATACGCCGAAGTGATGCCGGGGCAACCGGCACCGGGCGCCTGCAATAAGCCGATCCCCGCTCTGCTGCGGAAGATGGACTTCTCCCGAACCAGCGGCAGCCGGCCGACCGGCACCATCACGGGAGGTCTTGTCAAATGAAGGGGGGCGACGTCGCCGGACTGCTGATCCGGCAGGCCCGTCTCCGCCGGGACTGGAGCCAGGAAGGTCTGTGCCAGGGCATCTGCGTCCCTTCTTATCTGTCCAAGATCGAACAGGGCAAGGCAGTTCCCTCCCCGGAGGTGGCAAAGCTTCTGCTGCACCGGTTGGGTCTTATCTGGACTCCGGAGCCGGAAGGTTTAGACCCCTGTTGGAAGGCCCTGCTCTCCGGTGGCCCGGACTTCTCCTCCTGCTATGAACGCCTGGTGCAGCCCCGGCAGGAGAGCCTCGCCTGCAGTCCGCTGGCGGCGGACGCCCTGCTGCTGGCCGCCTTTTATGCAGATGAAATGCGCCCTCTGCCGGAGGAATGGGAGCCCTTTCTCTCCACCCGGCAGCTGGCCTTGCAGCGCGGCCTGCAGGGTCGTTGGGAAGAGGCTGTGCGGTTGGAACCGCTGCCGCTGCTGGCCGCCCTCCATGGAAAGGCTCTCTACGCCAAGGGGGAGTACACCATCGCCATAGAGGTGCTGCGGGATGCCTACCGCTCTGCGGCAGACGCCGGATACCCCCACCTGATGCTGTTCTGCCGGTTGTGGATGGGCAACTGCAACTCGGATCTGGGCCACATGGAGGAAATGTTGGCCCACTTCGCCGTGGCGGAGCGTCTGGCGGAGGCTTTGGGTGACACCGAAAGTCTGACCTCTATTCGCTACAACGTTGCCGCCACTCAACTGGAGCTGGGCCAGCCTGAAAAGGCCCTGCCCTACTTTGCCGCTCTCCCCCACCCCTGCTTTCTGAACCTGCACAAGCTGGCCATCTGCCACGAGCAGCTGGGGCACCGGGAGCAGGCGCTGGCGGCCGTCCAGCAGGCGGAGTCTCTGGCCGCCACCGAAATGGAGCAGCATATGCTGGCGCTGGTGCGCTATCGGCTGGAGCACCCGGACTATCTCCACGACAGCGCCTATGGTACCCGACTGCTGGGCTGCTTCCAGCGTCTGCGGGACACATACCCCATGGGCTTTGCCCGGTTTCACCTGCCATGGGTGCTGGCGTGGTACAAAGCCAACCGCCAATACCGTCAGGCGTGCCGCCTGTTGGAGGAGTTTCCTGCAAAATAATGCTTTTACCCATCTAAGCGGGGCATTGTGGTAATATCTTTCCCACAACGGCCTGCTTTTCTTTTGTAAGAAATTGAGAGATAATCATTGCAGTGAGGTGAATGCTATGAAACAAACACTCTGGACACGGAACTTTACCCGCATCACCGCCGCTACGGCGCTGGGCGCTGCCGGCGGTATCATCAGCCAATTTGCACTGTCCTTTCTGGTCTTTGATGAGACGGGCAGCACCCTGGCAGCGGCACTGGTGGTGGCTATCCAGCTGATCCCCATGGTGCTGCTGCCGCTGATCATCGCCCCCATGATGGACCGTCTGCCCCGTAAGCCCTTTCTGGTGTGGGGCGACCTGCTCAACGGTGTGTGCTACGCCGGAGCAGGGCTGTTCCTGCTGCACAACGACTTCTCCTACACCGCCTATCTGGCTTTTTCCCTGCTGGTATCGTGTCTCGGATCCTTCGACGAGCTGGCCTACAACAGTTTTTACCCCCTGCTGCTGCCGGAGGGGCAGGAGGAGCGTGGCTACACCATCTCCGCCATGCTCTACCCCATTTTGAAGGTCTTGATGATGCCGCTGGCGGCGCTGCTGTACGACACTCTGGGTGTGGGGCGGCTGCTGCTGATCCAAGCTGCGCTGTCGGTGCTGGCCGCCCTAATCGAAAACCGAATCCTGGTGCAGGAGAACCGCCGGGATCAGGCGCCGCTGCTGTCCCTGAAAACCTGGTGGCGGGATATCCGGGAGGCCGCCGCCTACCTGCGGCAGGAGCACGGCCTGCACGGTCTCTATGAGTACATGGCCGTCGCCAACGGCATGGGCATGAGCTACTCTCCCCTGCTCATCGCCTTTTTCCGCACAGCGCCGGGTTTCACCACTGCCATGTATTCCTTTTTCTCCGCAGCGGAATTCGCCGGACGCACCATCGGCGGAGCCGTCCGCTACCGCTGCTCCCCGCCGGAGCGAAAGCGGTTCGGTTTTCTGTTCGGGGTGTATCAGACCTATGAGCTGATGGATGCCTGTCTCCTGTGGCTGCCGTACCCCTTGATGTTGGTGAACCGGGCTGTCTGCGGCTTTCTGGGCATCCAGAGCGCCACCATCCGCCAGGCGGCGGTGCAGCGCTACATCCCCGACCGGCTGCGGGCCCGGCTCAATGCCTATGAATCCATGCTCTGCACGGCATCTGGAGCGGTGCTGTCTCTGGCCATCGGCGCTCTGGGGGAGGTGCTGGACTACCGGCTCTGCATGACCATCTGCGGTCTGACCTCCATGGCAGTATGCTGGCTGACGGTGTTCCTGCGGCGGCGGCAGGTGCGGCAAGTACTCACCGGACACCCCAGTGAAGCCTGCCCCTGTGACCCTCAGTAACGTCCTATTAAAAAGAGGAGGCGAATGCCTCCTCTTTTTCCTTCTTTTCAACAGCCCCTGCGGCGGCCATGATGATGGTCGTCATCGTCGCAATACCCATGGCGGGCATAATCATCGCAATACCCGTCGTAATCATCGTCATCCCCGTCCAGACCTTCCTGTTCCATTTTCAGGATCCTGCCACTGTATGCATCAATATCGAACTCATACTCTATGCCGTTGACGATAAGCTCCAGCTCATACTCGCCGTCCTCTTTGTCCAGCTTGGCCTTGGTAAAGGTGGCGGAGTTCAACCCCAGCTTTTTAAGAACGATCTTCTTGGCTGCATCCAGGCCGATGACGCCGGAAGCGGAAGGCTGACTGCCGGCAGAAGACCCTACAGTCTCCTGTTCCTGCTTGAGAAATGCGCCGCTGTAGGCATCGATGTCGAAATCGTATTCTATGCCGTCTACGATAAGCTCCAATTCATACTTCCGGTCTTCCGCATCCAGCTCTGCTTTGATAAATTCGGCAGAGGTAAGCCCCAGTTTCTGCAGAACCAGCTTTTTGGCAGCTTCCAGTCCGATAAAGCCGTCCTGACCGGGAAGAGCAGTGGGCTCCACCGTCAACTGCGCCTGTTCCAGCCTGAGGATATTGCCGGTGTACGCATCTACATCCACGCCATAGCCCATCTGCGCTGCGGTAAAAATGAATTCGTATTTGCCGTCCTGGGCATCAAAAACGGCTTTGGTCAGCTGTGCATCGGCAAGACCCAGGTAAGCCAGAGCCTTTTCCTGCGCCTGCGCCAGAGTGATGAGAGCGGGCTGCTCCCAGCTGTCTACGGTGGTGCGCACCTTTTCTGTAACGGTTTCCAGGAAGCTGTCGTCAGGGCACCGGGAGCCTGCCTTCAGCTTCAGCACTACCTGTTTCTGGGCGCCGTCATCTCCGGGAACAAAATACCCCTGTGCATGAATGCATTCCACCAGGTCGCTGACCACCTGATCACAAGCCATGCCGATGCCCTTGCCGTAAGCGGCGATCACGCTCTTGCCATCCTCGTTGAGCCCCGTAAGCCCGGTGACCAGCCCCGCCTGATCATATTGGATCTCGATCTGGGGATTTACACTGAGGATCAGTGCGCCCATTGCACCGGAATCCTGAAAAACAGACGCCTGAGCCTCATTCTGAGCCTGACAGGCCACAGCTCCGAAAAGCAGTATCAGGGCCATAATCAGAAAAATGGATTTGATTACTCTTTGCTGCATGTTATTGTCTCCTTTTTGTTGGTTGTGCTGATAGAGTACGCTGCCATGAAAGAAAAACCGGGGTCGCCGTTACTCTTTTTTAATTTCTTTTTAATGATGGTGCGCAGGGTTCCGGCAGCTGCCGGGATCATGGTCCTCCTCATCATCATCCTCATCGTCATCATCGTCGTCGTCCTCATCCTCTCCGGCAGGATACGGAACTTTCCCACCGGATGCGGGGCTTTCTTCAGGGATGGAAGACGGGAGCAGGCTTTCCGGAGCTGGAGTGCTCCGGGGCATTACCGGAAGGACCAGCAACGTAGTATCCGTATAAGTCGCCAGCTGCTCCCAGAGCCGGGTCTCCGTGCGCTGCTTCCATTGGGTATCCTCGCTCTCCACCGTAAGGGAGGCGGCGTCCCCTTCCTGCCAATAGCCATTCCGGGCGGCCAGAGCGGCCAGTTCTTCGCAAACCGTATCCAACGCTTTCCCCCGGGCGGAATATTCCGCCAGCAACGCACTGCCCGCATCGTTCAGGGGCAGGATCTCCATCACCTGTTCCCGGTGGTTCACCCGGATCTCCGCAGCGGGGCCCATATCCAGCACTACCGTGCCCCACAGGCTTTGAGAAAAGCGGCCCAACCCTACCAGCAGCAGGCACAGGCAGGCGGCCACCGCCCCCAGCCCCCAGCGAACCAGCGGCGGAACCTTTCTTTTGGAAGGGACGGATGTTTCTGTTTCCTGTACGGGCGGCAGGGCTTCCACCACCTCGTCCACCAGCTGCCCCACAGTATAGCCCAGATTGGCTACCCGCAGGAACCGGCCTTCCCTGTCCAGCACCACGGCGTATCCCGGGTGACATTCCATAACCAGGTATTCCTTCATGGGTTCTCCCTTCTGTGTATCCGGCTCAAATGCCCCCGGATGATCTCATAGCCGTTGGTATAGGCCAGCAGGATGGCCACCAGATAGTTCCGGTGCCGTTCCAGCGTTTTTTTCTCTACGCCTGCCCCTAAGGCCAATCGGGAAAGAGGCAGCTTTTTCTCCCGCTCCAGTACCTGCAGCAGGAGCGGATTTTCCCGGGCATAATCCAAGGCCTGCATACAGGCATCCATAGTCCGCTCCTGCCGGGGGCAACTGTCTGCCACATCCCCCAAACTCAGGCCAAAATCCTTTAACCGACAGGTGAACTCTTCTATTTCCTCCCGGGTCAGCCGGCTTTCCTTCCGGGCGGCCAGCTCATCTTTTTCATCCGGCAGTGTTTCTCCCAGAGTCAGGCCGTCTTCGCCCCAGGCAAGCTCCAGAGAGACGTTCCCCCGGTGCCGGCTCTCCCGCCGGGCATGATCCGTCAGCCGATTATGTATGGCGGCGGCAGCCAAATGCAGAAATGCGCCCCGACCCGGAGTATAGGCTCGGATGGATTCATAAAAAGCCAGCATGGCAATGCTCAGCTCCTCCCCATCCGGCCGGGGAATGCGCTTGGTGAACCGGGCCGTTTCCCGGCGGATAAACGGCGTATACTGTTCGATCAGCCGGTCGGCCGCCTGAGGATCCCTCTGGGCTTCCAGAACCTGCTTTTCTATGGAGTTGTTTGCCATAGGGGATAGGATATCCTTTCTGAAAAAGAATACGCAGCCAACACGCCGAAATCGGGGTCGGCAAAAAATAAAACGGACCGTTCCCTTTCAGGAAGCAGCCCATGCCCCCGCAGGGCTCAGTCTTCTACGTCAAAAGCTTCCAGCGTGCTTTGCTTCTTCATGGGCTTACTGTCTCCGTGACGCACAAAAAGCATGGTCACAAAAGCCAGCCCCACGCACACCGTAGCATAGGGGAACAGGGCGGTCATGCCCTCCATGTCCATCAGCTTGCCGCTGAGATAAGGGGTCAGAGTCTGGGCAGCCATGGAAGCGGTATAATAGAAACCCGTATATTTGCCCACATCACTGCCCTTGCACATCTCCACCACCATGGGGAAGGAGTTGACATTGATGGTTGCCCAGCCGATACCCGCCAGGCAAAACATAGCGTTCATCAGCAGCTGGCTGCTCCCTACCCGCAGGAAGGAAGCAGTACCGAAGGCTGCAGTCAGCATGAGGATACCTGCCAGAATTGTCTTTTTCCGGCCTACCCGGCTGGCGATCATCCCCACAGGCAGATAGCTGATGATAGCCGCCGCCTGAGCCAGCAGCAGGGTGGTGTTGTAATCCATGCCCAGTACCTTTTCGGCATAGACGGAATATTTGCTGGTCACGGCATTATAACCCATGAACCACAGCACAATGGAGCCGAGGATGAACAGCAGGGAACGCAGCTCCCCTTTGCCCAGCCTGCCCCGTGGGGTATCGGCTTCCTCCGGAACCTCTTCCAGCCCGTACCGTCTGGATTCCAGCTCCATCTCCTTTACCAGCCGGGGCTCCTTCACCGTAAGCATGAAAATCACCAGAGCCAGAAGCATGATCCCCGCTACAGCGCAGAAGAAGGGCGTATAGCTCATAAGGGCGTTCTTTGTGCTGGAGGTTTTAAACACCATACCCAGCACCAGCACCAGAATACCCCCAGCAGTGCCCATCAGATTGATAACGGCGTTGGCTTTGCTGCGCAGGGGCTTCACCGTTACATCCGGCATCAAAGCCACGGCAGGGGAGCGGAAAGTCGCCATGGCAATGAGCACCACGCACAGTACCAGAATGAACAGCCGCTCCAGCGAGGGATCGCTGCGGGTAATCTTGTGCGCCGCCGCCTGCCGGGCCGGCACCACATAATCGGAATACTCGGGGTTTACCTTCCCCTCCTTCATGGAAGGAATGGAGGCAAAGGCTTCTTTGGTATACTTTTCACCCAGGACAAAGCTCTCTCCCGCAGGGGTCAGCAGGGAAGCCTCTTTCTGCTCCTCATAGATGGCTTCCATGGCGGTGGGATCGTCTATGGCGGAAACAGCGCTGATCCGGTTCAGCTGCAGATTATCCACAAAGCTCAGACCTACAAAAGCCAGCGCCGCCACAATAGTGCCGATGAGAATGAAGGGCGTCCGGCGGCCCATGGGGCTTTTGCACTTATCGGAAAGGGAGCCGAACAGCGGCAGCATGAACAAGGCCAGCACATTGTCGATGGCCATAATGATGCCGGAATAGGCCTGAGACATACCGAATTTGTCTGTAAGGATCTTGGGAATAATGGTATCATAGGCCTGCCAGAAGGTGCAGATGAGGAAAAAGGCAAAGCCCACCAGAATGGTCCGCTTGTAGTTGAGTTTCATACCGTCTGATTCCTTATGTGTTTTTTCTTTATTATGCCCCAGTTTTCTTCCGGACGCAAGGGGAAAAGCCGCCTTTGCGATTTCATTGGGGGGAAGCTCCTGCCTGGAAAACGGCTATATTTTTATAAAAGGGAGTTGAACTTACTGCATGAGGAGGGTATACTATAATTATTATAGAACAACAGTTCAGGAGGCACCATGAATTTTCAATATTATGTAAACTTCATCGCCATCGTAGAAGAAGAGACCCTGACGGCTGCATCCAAAAAGCTGGGTGTGGCCCAGCCGGCTCTGAGCAATCAGCTTAAATCCATGGAACAGCGCTTTGGCACCCGGCTTTTCCACCGCGGCGGCCAGCGGCTGGTGCTTTCCGATGCGGGACGGATCCTGTATGAAAAAGCAAAAGAAATGGTGGCTCTGGAGCAGGAAGCCCAGCGGGAGATCACCAGCAGCTTTTCCGGGGAAGAGGGTACGCTGCGCTACGGCCGCATCAGCGGTCTGTGCGGCGCCAAGTGGGAATCCCTTATGGAGCAGTATGCCCGGGAATATCCCCTTATTTCCTTTAAGTCCATTGAAGCGGATCAGAGTTCTCTGCTGAAGATGCTGGTCAATGGTTTAATCGAAGTGGCAGTGCTTTATTCCGACAGGAATATTCCCGATACGTTGGAAGTGGTGCATGCCGAACCGGATTCTCTGGTGGCGCTGTGGAAAGGAGACTGCCCCAAGTTTGCAGACTTGCCCGAGGGCGTTCTGCCCTACTCCGTATTTGCGGATCATCCCGTGGCCGTGACCAACACCATGCTTCAGGCCAACTCCGCTTTTGTGCGCACACTGGGCTTCAAACCGGATATCCGGGTCATCGGCTCCCGGATGCAGGACTGCCTGGCCTTTACCCAGAGAGGCTACACCATGACCATCCTGCCCAAGCTCCTGCTGAAGGAACTGGAAGGCGTAGAGGGGCTCACCGTTCGGGATATGGAAGGCGGCGGCCTTATGCCCACATTGACCGTGGTTGCCCAGAAGTACCGGTACCGCTCTCAGGTGGTCAATAACTTCCTGAAGATGATCTGCCAGCGCAACGGTTGGCCCATGCCGGCAGAAGGCAGCGGGAAAGAATATATGGATATTGAGTGATCCAAAGGATCCGGCAGCGCAGAGCTTTTGCTCTGCGCTTTTTGTTTGCGCCTGAAAAGAGTGCCTCAATGTTACCGAATATCGCAGCGGGGCAGGGGACGCCGGAGCTCGAACAGAACTTGTATACGAAACCCGGGGGCGCACGTTCCGGCGGCAAAGCCGCCGGAACCCTGCGGGGCGGATGCCCCGCAGGCGTGCCGCCAGGCACGCAGTGCGCCCCCGCCCCTCGCTTCCCGGCAACCAACTTTCCATGCGCCCCGCCGGCTTCCAATAAAAAGGCCGCAAAGGAACGTTTTTGTGTTCCTCTGCGGCCTCTGTGCTTTAACAACCGTATATCATTTTCTGGAGATGCAACCACCCAGCGCGTTGAACTTGTGCTCCAGATGCTCATAACCCCGGTCTATATATTCTACGCCCCGGACCCGTGTCTCCCCTCCGGCAGAAAGGCCAGCCACAATCAAAGCAGCCCCTGCCCGCAGGTCGCTGGCCTGAATATCGGCCCCGTGAAGTGCCTCCACGCCCCGAACCCGGGCCGTGCGCTTGCTGATGGAGATGGAAGCGCCCATCTTCCGCAGCTCTTTTACATGATTAAAACGGTTTTCGAAGATATTCTCCTGAATGACCGAGTTCCCGCGAGCCGTTGCCAGATAGGCCATCATGGGCTGCTGCAGATCTGTGGGGAAGCCCGGATACACGGCAGTCTTGATGTTTACCGCCCGGGGCCGCTCCTTCATACGCACCCGCAGGAAAAATTCCCGCCCATCGTCCCCTTCTACCACCTTGGCGCCGCTTTCCAGCAGCTTGGCAGTAATGGCTTCCATATGGGTGGGGATCACATTTTTAATGATCACATCCCCCCGGGTGGCGGCGGCGGCGATCATGTAAGTGCCGGTCTCGATTTGGTCAGGGATCACGGCATAGCTGCACCCATGGAGCTTGGGCCGCCCCTGAATGCGGATCACGTCCGTACCTGCCCCTTTAATGGAAGCGCCCATCATGTTCAAGAAATTGGCCACGTCCACCACATGGGGCTCCTTGGCCACATTCTGCAGGACGGTTTGCCCCTCTGCCCGGCAGGCGGCCAGCATCACGTTGATGGTCGCCCCTACGGATACCAGATCAAAAAATATCTCCGCCCCTTTAAGGCGGGCAGCCTGTGCCCGGACCACGTTGCGGCTTTCGTCCATATACACATTAGCGCCCAAAGCCCGCATCCCCTTGATATGCTGATCAATGGGCCGGGGGCCGATCACACAGCCTCCGGGCAAGGCCAGCTCCACCTCACCGTATGCCCCCAGCATGGCACCCATCAGATAATAGGAAGCCCGCATGGAGCTTACCTCCGGAAAAGTCACGTCCCGGGTGGTAATGGAGCTGGGGTCTATACGCATACAGTCTCCCCTGGTAAAGTCTACCTTGGCTCCCAGGCGGGTGAGGATGCTCCGCAGGCTTTTCACATCCTGAATATCCGGCAGGTTTTCCAGAATACAGCATTCCCCGGCCAATACGGCCGCCGGAATAATGGCCACCGCCGCATTTTTTGCGCCGCTGATGGTCACGGTACCCTCCAGCCGTCTGCCCCCCTGAATACTGTAATACTGACTCATGCCTGCCTCCAAAAAAATATAGCTTATCCTTAACCTTATTTAGTTTACCCAATTCCGCCCCTTCCGTCAACCGTTTCCCGGAAAATGCAGGGTGCCTCCGTCTGCAAATAATTTTTACTTTTTCCTTTTCCGGTGCAGACAAGATCCCGATCCTGTGCTATACTATTATGCGAACAATCGTTCGTTTACAGAAAGAATTTTCACGAAATCAATTATCAAAAGGAGAAACACAATGGATCTGCAACTGAGAAAGATCGCCGCCCACCATGCCAAATGCTATCGCAGCTACAAGGCCTATCTGTCCGGCTTTGAAGATGCGCAGCCCTCCGAACTTTTTGAAACCGAGGGCCACAGGATCAAGGCCGGCTGGGTGACCGCAGTAGAAATGGTGCAAAAGCGCCTGTTGGCCGCCGATCCGGAAAAGGCAATGGTATTCAGCCGCCTGTTCCAGCTGGAAAGCGGGAGTCGCTGCCGGAGAAACGAAGTGATCCGCCTTTCCATGGAACTCCATGTCAGCACCGCCAATATTTACAAATGGCGGGAGTCCATTTTGGACGAGCTGCTGCTGGCGGCCACCCAGCTGGACATTCTGCAGCCGTTTTAAACCAAAATACAGAGAAGCCCTTCGGGGGGGATGAAGGGCTTCTCTGTGTATGAGGATGGGGGGTATGATAAACGCCTTATGGCAGTTTATCCGTTATTGGCAGCAGCGGTGATTTGCGGCGCATACTCCTGGAATACGATTTCCAGGGTCTTGGTCTCTCCGTTCCGCTGTATGGTCAGTATGGCCTTATCTCCGGGTTTATATGCCTGGATGGCCTGAGAGAGGACGGTATTCGACGTGATCTCCGTATCATCGAGCTTCATGATCAGATCCCCCACCTGTACGCCAGCCACATCCGCCGTACCGCCGGAGATCACCTGCACTACCTGCACACAGGAGACGCCGCTGCGGCTGGAGAACCAGTTGCCGTAATCATTCCGCAGGGAAACATCCTGCGTGGAAACGCCCAGATAGGGACGATCCTTAATGTAGCCGAAGGAAACCAGATCATTGATCTCTTTCAGCACGGAGTTCAGGGGGATGGCAAAGCCCAATCCTTCTACGCCGGAGGAGGAAACCTTTGCGTTGACGATACCGATAAGCTGACCGGCCGCATTGAACAGACCGCCGCCGGAGTTGCCCTCATTAATGGCCGCATCGGTCTGGATCAAAGTCATCTCCTGGCCTTCCACGGTGATGGTACGGCTGGTAGCAGAGATCATGCCGTGGGTGGCGGAGCCCCGCAGCTCGCCCAGAGGGTTGCCGATGGCGATCACATCTTCACCCACGGTAAGCATATCGCTTTCACCCAGCTCTGCAGCGGTAAGGTCGGCAGCTTCAATTTTGATGATGGCGATATCGTTGCTGCTGTCGGCGCCGATGAGCTTAGCGTCGTAAGTTTCATCGTTATTAAGCGTCACCTTGATGGTGTTGGCCTGTGCGACCACGTGAGCGCAGGTGGCGATGTATCCATCCTGGGTAAGGATCACGCCGCTGCCGCTGGCCTGAGCCTCCTGGGTGCCGCCGAAGCCGTAACCGAAATAGTAGCTGCTGTTGGCGGTATAGGTGATGTCGATCCCCACCACGCTGGGGGCGCATTTTTCAATGATCTCTGCCTTGGTATACTGGGAATCATTCTTAAGCACAGGGGTGGTAGTCAGCACGCCCTGGGCATCGCTGCTGCCGGAAGGCGTCTGGGCAGTGCCGTCGGAAGATTCCGGCTGGCTTTGAACCGTTTGCTGCTCCTGGGATCCCCTGTCCGCGGTCAGGTAGCTGTCATGCGTGAAATTGCTGATAAGCAGCCCTGCAAACAGACCGATCAGGGTAGTCAGTACGATGCAGGTCAGGAACAACCCCATACCTACGGAAAGACGGTTCTTCTTTTTTGTTCCGGGAGTCTGTGCCGGGTCTTGCCAATATTCCATATCCAAGCCTTCCTTCTATGTGGTTTCCCTCCGGGCCCGGGGCCTTTAAGAGAGGGTACTTTGTTTTATTGTGGCTATCTTACACCGGGATTATGACATGGAAAGGGCATAATTGATAAGAAATTGTGGACATGCGGTGTTTTTTTCCATTTTCCACCTGCGGGAAAGGAAAAGAAAGGCGTGCATAAATTCATTCTTTGGACGCAATTTGAACGCAACTTTATGGCATAATAAGGAAGAACAAACAGGGAAACGAGGAACGAACCATGGAGGCGGGGGAACTGTACGGAACCGTAATGCTGAGCCTGAGCATTCTGCTGCTGGGCGTATTTCTGCTGGACAGACTCTGGCGGCGGGGCGGGATCCTGCTGCCTGCAAAAGAAAGAGGATTTCTGGACCGGGGCGGCATGGAGCTGCTGCTGTTTCTGGGCGCCTTTTTACTCTTTTTCCTGCTGAACAATCACAAATTCGTTTTTTACAACAATTACAGCTATCTGGCCGAAGCTTTGCTTCACGGCCACCTGTATGTGGACGGTATGCCCGAGTATCTGGAATCCGTAGCCTTCGGCGGGCATACCTATATGCACTTTGCCCCGGGTCCCAGCCTGCTGTGCCTCCCCTTTGTGGCCATATGGGGCGTGGACGGGTTTAGCATCTCCTGGCTTTCCATCCTGCTGGGGGCGGGCAACTGCGCTCTCTTTTACCGTGTATTCCGGCAGATGGGCATTGGCCGGGGGATACGGGAACGGTTCTGGTGCACGGTGCTGGCGGTTTTCGGCACCACCCACTGCTTTTTGGCCGCCATTGGCCACAGCTGGTTTTTAGGTCATGTATCCGGCTGGTTCTTTTTACTGCTGGCCATGGTCTTTTTGACCCGAAAAAGCAAACGGCCTGGGCTGGATATATTCCTGGCGGGGCTGTGCTACGGCTTTTCCGTCACCTGCCGCATGGCCAACCTGCCGGGGGCAGTATTCTTTTTCGGCTATATCCTCCTCCGGCATGAAAAACGGAGCTGGCTGCGGCTGCTGCTGCTTTTCTGCGCAGGCGCGGCCATATTCGGAGGTATGTACATGGCCTTCGACTATATCCGCTACGGCACCATCATGGATCAGGGCTACAACCTGACCCACCTGAAGGATCTGCACCGGGATCTGTATAATCAGCTGCAGTCCCTTCCCGCTTCGGAGCAACTGGCCTTTTTGAAGGAATGTGAAAAAACAGTAGGCGGCCCCCTGTCTTTGAGCAGCATCCCCTACAATCTGTACTCCATTTTCCTGCTGCCCCCGGCCTTTTCCACCGAGTTCCCCTATATCATTCCCACCATGGCGGGGGTATGCCTGAGTATCACCTCCCCGGCTTTATACTTTGCACTTCGGGCCGACTTTAAAAAAGAAAAGCTCTGCTGGTTCATACTGGGAGCTATGGTGCTGTGCGCCCTGCCGTTTTTGATGAACTACGGCAACGGCTTTGCCCAGTTTGGCATGCGCTATGCCATGGACTTCCTCCCCTACACCCTGCTGCTGGCGGCCATGGGTCTTACCCGCCGGGAATTGACCAGCTGGAAAGCGGCTCTGATCCTGCTGTGCGTGCTGTTGAACCTGTGGGGCCCGGTATACTGGAACTGCTTCTATCTGGCCTGAAGACAGGGCACCGCTTAAAAAAGATCTCTGCATGGAGATCTTTTTTGCTATACATTTTCTCTGACAACAGGTGAATTGTTTTTTGTCGTTTTTTGCCGGGGATATTTTCTTGCGCATGGGGCAGGCTGTGCTATAATACGAAATATAAAATGAAAGGTGCAAACAATGAAAAAATCATTCGGATCCTGTCGGCTATGGGGCGTGGGGCTGCTTTTGCTGCTGCTGACCGGCTGCCGTCAGGCAAAGACCGGAGCAGCTCAGGCTTTGCCCACCCCGGAGGCAACAGCCACGCCTGCCCCCGCCCCCACAGCCACGGTTTCCCCTTCCCCCGCCCCCACGGATACTCCCGTTCCTACGGCCACTCCCTGTGCGGGGCCTGTATTGGAGCTGCTGGGAGAGGCGGAGATGACGCTGGCGGCGTCCTTTACCTTTGAAGATCCGGGCTGCCGGGCCGCAGACGAAGCAGGCCATGCGCTTTCTGAAAATATCCGGGTAGAGGGGGAAGTGATCCCCTATGTACCGGGCACCTATACGCTCACCTACACCGTGGCGGACGAAGAGGGCCGGGAAGCCAGCGTGACCCGCACCGTCACCGTTGAAGCCGTCCCCGTACCGGACATAGTGGAGCCCGCCCCCAAGACCGTATATCTGACCTTTGACGACGGCCCCTGCGGCAATACGGGCCGCCTGCTGGATGTGCTGAAAAAGCATGATGCAAAGGCTACTTTTTTTGTGGTTGGGAACAAAGCCTCTCCCGAATTCATCAAACGGGCCTATGAAGAGGGGCACAGCATCGGCGTACACAGCTACACCCATGTCTATAAGGATATCTATGCCAGTGAGGAGGCATTTTTCCGGGATTTTCTGGCTACGGAGCAGGTGATCTATGAGCAGACGGGCAGCTATACCCGGCTGTTCCGCTTCCCCGGGGGCAGTTCCAACACATGCAGCATGTTCAACCGGGGGATCATTTCCCGGCTGGCGCAGCACATGCAGAATATGGGCTTCCGCTATTTTGACTGGAACGTATCCAGCGGAGACTGCGGAGAAGGCGCCACCACCGATACGGTATATAAAAGTGTGACCGGCGGCATCAGCAGCCATGCCGACAGCTTTTCCATCGTGCTGCAGCACGATATCCGGGGATTCAGCGTAGCCGCCGTGGAACGGATCCTGGTCTGGGGAGAAGAACACGGGTATACGTTTTTGCCCCTGACGCTGGACAGCCCGGAGATCCATTCCAAGATCCGCAACTGAAAGATCGATCCGCAAACGCTTTTTATGCAGACGGTGGAAACGGGAACCGTCTGCATTTTTCGTTTCCGGGACCCGGCCGAAGCGCCCATGCATACATAAAAAAGAGCCGGTCTGTCACCGGCTCCCTGTTTACTGCATGTTGGCAAAACGCTCCACGGCTTTTGTAAAGCTTTCTATGGTTCTGTCCGCATCTCCGTGTTCTATGCCATCCCGCACACAATGCTTGATATGCCCCCTTCCAACACCACTTTGCCGCATCCGTTCAATGCGGATTTGGCCGCATTGATCTGCGCAAGCACATCCTCGCAGGGCACGTCTTCATCCACCATACGGTCGATGGCCTGTACCTGCCCGATAATCTTCTTTAATCTGCGATGCAGATTTTCCGCATCCATGCACTGCTTTATACACATTCTCTCCATACCGTAAGGAGTATTGTGTACAGCGCATATTGTCAACTTGCGGCGGGTCAAACGATGCCTCCTCGCCGGGAATGCTTTTTCTGCCGGAATAAAAATCAGACCGGGAAAAGAAAAAACAGGTTGCCACCTGCGTTGTTTGCCTGTAATATAATAAACGTAGTTTTATCTCTTTCAGAGAAGAACGTTTGTATTTTCAGCGCATAGAACAGGAGGAGCGTATGGCTTCACAGACGGTTTTGATTTTGGATTTCGGCGGGCAGTATAAGGAGCTGATCGCCAGACGGGTGCGGGAGTGCCATGTATACTCTCTGGTAAAAGCCGGAGATATCTCTCCTGAGGAAGTAAAGCAGCTTTCGCCCATCGGCATCATCCTCACAGGCGGCCCCAACAGCGTATATAAAGACGGATCCCCCCGCTGCCACAAGGATATCTTTTCCCTGGGCATCCCCGTGTTGGGCATCTGCTATGGAGACCAGCTGCTGGCCTGGTCCATGGGCGGCAAGGTGGAGCCCTGCGATGTAAGCGAATATGGCAAAACCGCCATGGAAGTGGATGCCTCCTCTCTACTCTTTGCCGGGCTGGAGAAAGAGCAGCAGGGGCTTATGAGCCATACGGATCAGATCACCGTTCTGCCGGAGGGCTTTGTTTCCGTGGCACGGACGGCGTCCTGCCCCAACGCTGCTATGGAGAACCGGGAGAAAAAGCTGTACGGCGTCCAGTTCCACCCGGAGGTAGAGAGCACGCCTAAAGGTACCGATATTCTGCGCAACTTCCTGTACAATGTCTGCGGCGCCAAGGGGGACTACACTCTGGAGGGTCTGGAGCAGGAGCTCATTGCCGCTGCCCGGAAGCAGGTAGGAAGCGACCATGTACTGCTGGCTCTATCCGGCGGCGTGGATTCCTCCGTATGTGCAGCGCTGCTTTCCAAGGCCATTCCGGGGCAGCTCCACTGCATCTTTGTGGATCACGGTCTCATGCGCAAAAACGAAGGAGACGAAGTGGAAGCCGCCTTTAAGAACCGGGATCTGGACTTTATTCGCGTCAACGCTCAGGATCGTTTTTTGACGGCCCTGAAAGGCATCACCGATCCCGAGCAGAAGCGCAAGATCATAGGTGCAGAGTTCATCCGGGTCTTTGAAGCGGAGGCAAAGAAGCTTTCCCATGTGAAGTATCTGGCCCAGGGAACCATCTACCCCGATGTGATCGAATCCGGCGGCAGCAAGGCGGCCACCATCAAGAGCCACCATAACGTAGGCGGCCTGCCCAAGAACATGGATTTTGCAGGCGTGGTGGAACCCCTGCGCAGTCTCTTTAAAGATGAGGTGCGGGCTCTGGGCTATCAGCTGGGCCTGCCCAAGAAGTTCGTGGCTCGGCAGCCCTTCCCCGGCCCCGGTCTGGCCGTGCGGGTCATGGGTGAGATCACGCCGGAAAAACTGGATATTCTCCGCAATGCAGATGCCATCTTCCGCCAGGAACTGGAACGCCGTCATGTGAAAGCCGACCAGTATTTTGCAGTTCTGACCAATACCCGTTCCGTAGGCGTGGTGGGAGACTTCCGCACCTTTGACTATACCATTGCTTTGCGAGCCGTGCGTACCAGCGACTTCATGACCTGCGAGTATGCCCCCATTCCCCACAAGACCCTCTCCCATGTGGCGGCCCGCATCGTCAACGAGGTCTCCGGCGCCGGACGCGTGGTCTATGATATCACCGGCAAGCCCCCCGCAACGATCGAGTGGGAATAATCCCAGAAAGGCCAAAAAGCCTTGAAAATGCTGGACTTTTGCGCCCGGGAATTGCCCCGTGACAACAAAATGACAACATTTTAGATTATCCAAGAATAAAGAGCTATCTGATTTCTGTTAGAGAAGTCAGATAGCTCTTTTTGTTTTGTCTGAATTTAATCGTTCTTCAGCCTGTCTTTGAAAGCCTCCACCATTGCATCGCTAAGCTGCTGGGACGGCACTTTCACATAGCCGGAGGCTTCGTCATATTTCGGGTAGTTATAACGCCACTTGTCGTAGTCCTCCCGGTTGATTTCTCCGCTACGATACTTTTCCGCTTGCTGCGTCCAAGCAACAAGCATTTCGGAAAGCTCAGCGGCGTCCTTCCCCTTCCGGGGATCAACACGCAGGGAAACGCCGTTTTCGCCGGTTTCCACCGTCAGGCCGTAGCGATCCTCTAAGGTAAACAGGGTGTGCATCAGGCCGAGATAGCTGTCAATGTCCGGCACGGACAGTGCCAGCGGTGAGACACCCAGCGCACCGGCAAGGCTTTCCGTCAGCTCCGCCTTGGGTGTTCTGCTGCCGGATTCATACTGCGCCATACGGATGTCGGCGGTCTTTTCCGGAAAGCCGACCACCTGCCCCAAGTATTTTTGCGTCATTCCCCGCAGATTGCGGAAGAACCGAATTCTCTCACCGATTGCCATAGCACAACACTCCTTTATGTACTGTGCAATTAGTATAGCATATAGATTTAAGTTATGTCAAGATAGCAAAAGCAAAAAAGTTAAATATTTCCCCGAAAGCCTCTTGACAATAGCAAATTCGTTTAGTATAATGGCTATAGCAAATAGCGTTAAGTTATTTGTAGACAACAGAATATCCGTCGTGCGTCACGGTAATGGCGTAACCGCTCGGGCAAATCGGAATGCGGCCAGAAAGTTCTCCGACACTAAATAAGAGAACTATAACCAAACGAAAGGGGTGATGAAATGGAGAACACGAGCTTTATGAAAGTGGACGAAGTGGCACAGGAATTGGGCGTTTCCAAATCCTACGCCTACAAGATCGTGCAAAAGCTGA